>Ga0209978_10000887_pt1 | contig 11903 bp, 6 predicted proteins | sample BentaG_FD_182805 | JGI IMG/M metagenome (GOLD analysis project Ga0209978, IMG submission 182805) | Deep subsurface microbial communities from South Atlantic Ocean to uncover new lineages of life (NeLLi) - Benguela_00093 metaG (SPAdes)... | ecosystem: Environmental > Aquatic > Marine > Oceanic >...
ATTATAGAAGCTTACGTTACCGCTGATAACAGGTGTATTTAAAGCCTTGCATGCCGCAGAAAGCCCCCCTATACACTTTTCAAATTGCCAGTAATTTTCAGGTTTCATAGGATTGCCAAAATTTAAACCATCGGTAATCGCCAATGGCCTTCCCCCACTGCAAATTATATTTCTCGCTGCCTCAGCCACAGCCATCATCGCACCATTATAGGGATTCAGATAACAATACCTGCCATTACAATCTACGCTTATGGCTAAGGCCTTTTTAGTGCCTTTAACTTTAACCACAGCTGCATCTGAACCTGCTCCCACTGCTACTTCATTCTTATCTATAGCAGTAAACTTTTTATATGCTGATTCTTTGCTGGCAATAGTGGGAGAATCGAGTAATTGCAATAACACTTTATTGAAATCATCCGGTACTCTAACGGATTCGCGAGTCAATTTTTGCGCCTCTTTTAAGTAGGCAGGCTCTGCAATTTCTCTCTCGTAAAGGGGTGCCTTCTTGGTAAGGGCCTCTGCAGGAACTTCGCAAACCACCACACCATTCTCTTTGACCCGCATCATTTTATCATCCGTTACTTTTCCAATTTTTACTGCATCTATATTCCACTTTTTCAGTATATCCAAAGCCTCTTCTTCTTCGCCATCTTTTAGAATAGCCAGCATTCTCTCTTGAGATTCAGACAAGAGGATTTCATAAGGTGTCATCTTTTTTTCACTCTGAGGAATTAAGGCAACATCTATTTCAATGCCTGTTCCACCCCTGGTAGCTGTTTCCGAGGAAGAGCAGGTAAGTCCAGCTGCACCCATATCCTGCATTCCCACGACAAGCCCCTTTTCTATCAATTCCAGGCAAGCCTTTCTTAAACGTTTTCCCAGTTCGGGATTACCTATGGCCACTGCGCCTGTATCAGAACTAGACTCCTCAGTAATTTCCTTGGAAGCAAAACTTGCTCCGCCTACACCATCTCTGCCTGTCTCTCCTCCTATATAATATACAGGATTTCCTGTTCCGTATGCGGTGCCTCTCACAATATTATCATGTTTTACAATACCCACAACAAAGGCATTAACTAAAGGATTGCCTTCATAACTTTCATCAAAATAAGTCTCACCGCCCACTGCACTAATCTCTGCGGTATTGGCATAATGAGCTAACCCTCTGATAACTTCTTTAAACAAGAATTTAACTCTTTCGTTATCCAGACTTCCGAATCTCAATGCGCCTAAACCGGCAACAGGTCTTGCTCCGGTGGTAAATATATCCCTTAAGCATCCGCCTATACCTGTGGCTGAAGCCTCAAAGGGCTCTACTGCTGAAGGATGATTGTGCGATTCTATTTTAAAGGCAACCCCCAGGCCATCACCTATATCAACAATTCCAGAGTTTTCCTCACCTGCGCCAACCAATACCTGTTTGCCTTTAGTAGGGAAGAGTGTAAACAACTTGCGTGAATTTTTATAGCTACAATGCTCCGACCACATAGCTGAAAAAACACCCAATTCTGTAAAATTTGGAACTCTACCGAGCAACTTCTTTATCTCATTAAATTCTTCTTCCGTAAGTCCCAATTCTTTTGCCACTTCTACATCAACCTTAACTTGCGTCTCCATTAAATAGCCTCCTTTCTTTAATGAGCACTGAAATCCCACTCTTGTTGCTTCCTCTCCCATTGGGGAAGAGGATTGAGCCTGCCCGTGCTGCCTGCCCATTCTGGGCCTTAACGGCCAGGGATGAGGGGGTTTGTGAGATTCTATTTCTTATTCCCATTCAATTGTGCTTGGTGGTTTAGAAGAAATATCATATACCACACGGTTTATCCCTTTGACTTCATTTATAATACGATTAGAAATTCTCTCCAGTATTTCATAGGGAAGCCTCGCCCAATGAGCAGTCATTGCGTCCTCACTTGTTACCGCTCTTACGGCCAGAAGATTCTCATACGACCTCTGGTCTCCCATAACACCTACTGTCTTTACGGGTAAGAGCACACAGAAAGACTGCCACAATTTCCGATATAATTTTGCCCGTTTTATCTCATCTATTAATATCCAGTCTGCCTGACGCAAGATATCCAATCTTTCTTTGGTAATAGCACCAATGACCCTAACTCCCAGTCCCGGACCCGGGAAAGGCTGCCTGTAAATAATATCATCGGGCAACCCTAGTTCTTTGCCAACGAGTCTTACTTCATCTTTAAATAAATCTTTTAGTGGCTCAATTAACTCAAACTTTAAATGGCGTGGTAATCCTCCCACATTATGGTGGGTCTTAATAGTTGCCGAAGGTCCACCACCGGGAGACCTCGATTCAATTACATCTGGATATAATGTGCCTTGGGCTAAAAACTTAATCTTTCCCAACTTTTTGGCCTCTCTCTCAAAGACCTCTATAAATAATCTTCCTATAATCTTGCGTTTGGTTTCAGGATTCTTAACTCCTTTTAAGCCTTTTAAAAAGGTATCTTGTGCATTTACAACCTTTAGGTTAATCTGATAGTGCTTCTTGAATCTTCTTTTAACCAGCGCTACTTCATCTTTGCGCAAAAGCCCGTTATCAATAAAGATGGCTATTAAATTCTTTCCTATAGCCTTATGGAGTAATACTGCTAAAACAGATGAATCTACACCTCCACTTAATGCACATAGAACTTTTTTATTGCCTATTTTTTCTTTTAGTTCCTTAATCGAATCTTTAACAAACGAATGCATACTCCAGGAAGGTTTGCAATCTGCTAAATAATAAAGAAAATTCTTTAATATCTTTTTTCCTTTTGGCGTATGGACTACTTCGGGATGAAATTGGAGTCCATAGAATCTTCTCACCCTATTCTCCATTGCTGTAATGGGAGAATTCTTTGTTGACCCGATTATCCGAAAATCCCGGGGTAATCGCAAAATCTTATCTCCATGACTCATCCAGATAGTCTCCTGGGAAGATAATCTTCTAAATAGGTTTTCTCTCAATTTGACTTGGAGAGTAACCTTTCCATATTCCCTTGCATTGGCTTTTACCACTCTGCCCCCCAACGCTTTAGCCATAAGTTGTGCCCCATAACAAATACCAAGAACAGGAATGTTTATATTAAAAATATCTCTATCGCACATAGGATTTTTTCTTGAAGTAACGCTGGCCGGTCCACCGGAGAAAATAATAGCCTTTGGCGCTCTTTTTAAGAGTTTACTTGCATCGATATTATAATCGACTATTTCTGAATAAACACCGCATTCTCTTACCCGGCGAGCAATGAGATGAGTGTATTGCGAACCAAAATCTAAAATAGCTATCCAATCTTTATGCATTGTTCCTGCATTGTTTATTTCCTGGGAGTTTCTGGTAACAGTTTTGGAAGGATTCGGTAAGGCCTTGGCTATGGTAAACTGGACATTTGTCCAACCATTTTCCTCACATACTCTCCCTATACTACCCCCTGATCCAACATAGCATCGGCAACTTTTACAAACCCGGCAGTATTTGCGCCTTTAACATAATCAATATAATCGCCTTGTTTACCATATTTCACGCATTGTTCGTGAATAGCTACCATAATATCGTGCAATTTTTTATCCGTTTCTTCGCGACTCCAGGATAGTCTTTGGCTATTTTGAGACATCTCCAGACCAGAAGTAGCAACTCCACCAGCATTTGCCGCTTTACCAGGCCCGAAGAGTATTTTGGCTTGTTGAAATACTTTTATTGCTTCTGGTCTGGTAGGCATATTGGCGCCTTCAGCAACGCAGATACAGCCATTCTTGACCAGTTTCTTGGCATCACTTTCGTGTACCTCGTTCTGTGTTGCAGAAGGAAAGGCGATGTCGCATTTCACTTCCCAGGGCCACCTTCCTGCTTCGAAGTACTCACAACCGAATTCTTTGGCGTATTCCTTAATCCGTCCCCTCTTGACATTTTTAAGCTCCTTGACAAATGCCAATTTTTTTTCATCTATTCCCTCTCGGTCATGGATGTATCCATTGGAATCAGATAGAGTAACAGCTTTGGCGCCTAATTGCAGCAACTTCTCTACTGTGTACTGGGAAACGTTTCCCGAACCAGAAACAGCGCAAACCTTGCCCTCAATAGACTCGCCTTTCGTTTTCAACATTTCTTCGGCAAAATAGACACAGCCGTAACCAGTAGCTTCAGTCCTGATCAGGCTTCCCCCCCAATTAATGGACTTACCAGTCAGAACACCTGTGAATTCATTGCAAAGTCTTTTATACTGGCCAAAAAGAAAACCTATTTCACGCGCTCCCACACCTATATCACCAGCAGGAATATCCGTATCCGGCCCGATATGTCTAAAAAGTTCATTCATAAAACTCTGGCAGAAACGCATAACTTCATTATCCGATTTTCCTTTAGGGTCAAAATCAGAGCCACCTTTGCCCCCTCCCATGGAAAGCGTGGTGAGACTATTTTTGAACACTTGCTCAAAAGCCAGAAACTTTAAGATTCCTAAATTGACACTGGGATGAAAACGAAGTCCGCCTTTGTACGGACCAAGGGCACTGTTCATTTGAATACGAAACCCACGGTTAACTTGAATCTCTCCTTTATCGTCAAACCAGGGAACACGGAACATGATTACTCTTTCCGGCTCTACGATTCGCTTAAGTATCTTGGCTTTTTGATATTTAGGATTTTTTTCCAGAAATGGCATCAGGGAGCCAACAACCTCTTCCACCGCCTGATGAAACTCCTTTTCCCCGGGATTTTTTTCAATGACTCTTTCCATAAACTTTTTCACTTTCGTCTCTACCATCTTCTCCTCTCCTTTCAATTACCGCCTGACTCACAAAATGTCAGTAGATATAATCCATTATAAGTCATCATGACGGTGTTGCGTGGAACACATTTTTTAATTATCTCTAATTTCTTTACATTAGTCAAGAAAAATAATGGTCTACGAAAGACATTATTGTCTCAATAAAAAAACGTCCTTATTAGCAAACCTGCTAAAAAGGACGTCTTTGTCCAGTTTTTCTAACTTTAAAAGAAAAGATTATAAAAAAAACGTTCTCTCGAACGCCTTTGTTCCTTTTCTTTAAGCACTAACCTTGTGCTATCAAAATTATATCACAAGGCCTCGGGCTTGTCAAGCTTTTTTTACCCTCTAGATCCTTCGCCAGGTTCCTCTGGCCACCATTCTGTCATAGTCATATTGGCTAACTGAGTGGCGGGCTGAAGGCCTAATTTTTCTTTCCTAATACGTCGTAGATCTTAACTTTTTCTTCTTTTCCCCTCAACTCCACAGCAGGAATCTCTCTTACTTCAATATCATCTTTAACTTCACTGTAGGTGCTCTCGCTTATCAGTATTTTAGTTCCAAACTGTTTATTCAGTGGCTCAAGTCTTGAGGTCAAATTAACTGTATCTCCAATAACCGTATATTCCATTCTCACTTCGCTGCCAATATTTCCTGCCACAAGATTTCCTGTATGAACGGCAATTCCAATTCTTATCGCACTTTTCCCCTTTTTTACTCTCTTTTTATTGAACTCTTTCAACTTCTCCTGCATTTCCAGGGCAACAAAAACTGCTCTCTTGGCATCATCTGGATGGGCTATGGGAGCACCGAATACAGCAAGAAGTGCATCTCCAATAAATTTATCCAGCGTTCCCTCATATTTTGTCACCACGCTTACCATTTCACTAAAATACTCATTTAAAAAGTCAACAACCTCTTCTGGGGGAAATTTCTCGCTTATTGCAGTAAAATTCCTTATATCGCTTATGAGAACAGTTGCCCTTTTCCTTTCTCCACCAAGTTCAAGCCTTCCATTAAGAATTGCCTCGGCAACCTGTTTGGAAACATATCTACCAAAAGTATCCTTTATAAAATCTCTATCTTTAAGTCCCTTTATCATTTCATTAAAAGTATTTCCCAGCTCTCCCAGTTCATCTTTTCTTTTCATTTCCACTTTTTGTTCTAAATCTCCCTTTCCAATTTTTCTGGCAATATCAACAAGCACATTTATTGGAGAAACCATAAATGTAACCACAATTACCGTAACGAATATACTAAATGCAAGAACACCTATAGTTATCAGAATAATTTTATTTCTCATCTCTACAAGTGCTGTTGATATTGATTCCTGAGAAAATCCTATCCTCACACCACCTACGTATTTATCACCAACAATAATGGGAACGGAAACTCTGTAGAGATTCTCTTCCCTCTTAACAACTATCTGGTTTCCTATAATTCCTTCTGTTTTTTCCCCAATTTTTGCTCTGTCAGAATGCGAAAGGATTTCTTCCTTTTCATCAAAAACTATAGCATAAAGAATTGCCTTTTCTTTAATCATCTCGTTAACAGAAAAATATAGAGAAAACACATCCGGTTTGGGAAAAAGAGATTCCCTGACATCCCGGGCAAAGAATTCTGCTCTTATTTCCATCTCCTTAATAAGAGAATTTCTCGTCTGTCTTAAAATCAATGATGCCATAATAAGCATAATTACCAAAATCACTATGGAGACAATTCCTGAAAACTTAATGGCAATTTTGGAAACTCTTCTCATTTTACTCCTTATATATGATCATCTAAGGACAGCAATTTTACATTTCTGTTTTTTCCCACCAGCTTCAATCAAACAGATATACCCTCCATTTTCTACAATTCTTCCCTTTTCATTCTTTCCATTCCATGGCCACTGGTTCAGTCCTTTTATTCCTGAAATATTTTCCCAGGAATACACTAAATCACCGGTTAAAGTAAACAGTTTTATTTTTACATCATCATCTTCTTCATCAAGATAGTAACAAATCTTGGTCTCCTCTGTATCAGGATTGAACGGATTGGGAGCATTAAATGGTTTTTCTTGTAAAGTCTCTTTAACCTTTTCAGCTTTGGCAAACGCATAAACATCATTAAAATTTTCATTTCCATCAGAACCACCGAAAATGAACATTTTTTCTCCCCCTTCCCAACCCCAACCCCAGCCCCAACCAAATGCTACTGCATGTCCACTTCTTGCAGAAGGCAAATCCCCAATGGGATAGAGCTCCTCCCATTTCCAATTAGACTCTCCAGAAGGACGCTGCAAAACCCAGACATCATCTAAAGGATTTTCATTCTCATCCTCTCCACCAAAGACAATCATTTTTCCTGGTTCTGGAAATTGTCCTTGAATCCAGACTGCAGTATGCTGCCAGCGGGCAGGGGGTTTATCTCCGTTTACATTTATTTCGTTCCAGCTAGTCCATTCAAGCCTCCAGCAGTCATTAAGTAATTCCCCAGAGTTATCTTTTCCTCCAAAGACAATCATTTGCCTCATTCCCATCTCTTCTCCCCAGACTGCTGAATGGCCGTAGCGGCCAGGAATTTCTTCCCCAGGCGTCAACTTTGCCCAGTCGGCAGTGGGAGCAGTGAAATCTAAAGTGTATGTATCACTTGATACAACAATCGGGCCTATACTTGTATAACCCCCAAAAACAACCATCTTGTTGTTACTATCATCATAAACTGCTGTATGTTCTGCCCTAGACGAAGGAACATTGCCTGTAGTTTCCAATTTTTCCCATTGAGCACTCCAATAATCCCGAGGGTCTTCCAATTTATAAGTTCCTGAATCAACCAAAGTGCCTTCAAAACTGTTTGAACCGCCAAAAATGATAATAGAGTCCTCTACTACTGCTCCATCTTCAGGAACGAAAATTCCACTATGTCCTCCTCGCTCAGAAGGAACAGTTCCTGGGACATCTTTACGTTCCCATCTTGAAGATTCTCCTTCTTCTCTAAGTATCCATAAGTCATTGTTCTGGTTGAATCCGCCAAAGATAAATTGCTCGTTCCCACCAGGATAAATTAAAACATGACCATTTCTCTTATCCGGTGGAGTGCCGGAAGTTACAATCTTTTGCCAGACTTGAGCCATTGCCAATTTTCCTAATGTAAAAATTAGAATCAATCCTAAGACCGCACCATAAATAATCTTACGGGCATAAAGCTTCGGGCGACCATGGAAGGTCGTCCCTACGCAACCAGTTTTTTCCCTCATTTTTTCCCCATTAATTCAAGAACACTTTTTGCCTTTTCCAGCAGTTTATAGGCATTTTCATTAACCGGGTCGAGTCCTAGAAGTTTATTTAAAACATTTATCGATTCTTCATACTTTCCTTTTAAATACAAATCTGCTGCCTCATAATAGAGTGTATCAATCTCTCCCCGACTTACTTTCTTAACTACTTCAGCAGCTTGTTCCTTTGTCTTTTCTATATATTCTTTAGCCTCTTTATTTTCTGAATCAAATTTAAGTACTATCTTAAATTCTGTAAGTGCACTGACATTGTCTTTCTTACCATAGAATTCTTTTCCTTTGGAAAGGTGAACTTCTATTAATCTTTCAATCTTTTCTCTTGTGTAGTCAATATTCTCTCTTGCCAGAGTATGTTTTGGATTTATCTTTAAAATTTTCTCCCATTCTCTAATAGCCTCAACATATTTCCCCTCCTCATAAAGCCTGTCTCCCTTTCCCAGAAATCTTACAATCTCTCCTTTTTTCTTCTCTTTTAACCTTCCCAGATATTTTTCTCTATCTATCTTTGACAGTTTTCCTTCAATTCTTTCAACATATTCTTTTGCTCTGATACTTGTGGAGTCGAGTTTTAAAACCTCTTTCCATTCATCAAGCGAATCAATAAGCTTCCCTTCCTCATAGAATGAATATGCCTGGCCAATATGTTTTTCCATCAATTTCCTATTTACCACGATTTCCATTTCTTTAGAAACTTCTTCTACCTTTTTTTGAATTTCCAGGTCATCAGGAGTCCAGATTAAGGCCTTATCCCATTCTGCCAGAGCATCTCCCACTCTTCCTGCTTGATAGTGTTCCAATCCTGATTTATAGTATTCTTCTGTCTGCAATTTAGCTCTATATCTTGTAAATTCTTCCAGCTCAATAACTTGCCTACCGAATTTAAGAATAGTGGAAAATTTGTGACTAATCCCCAAGTCATGAGGAGTAAACCCATAATCAAACTGAACCCATCGATAGAGAAATCCCAAACCAAAATTTATGTCACCTTTTCCATATCCCACACGAAAAGCAATGGTATTCTTGAACCAGTATTCTCCTCCGAAAGCAACTTTTACGCCTCTAAAATATGGTTTGTTCAAATCGATATTTATTGTTAATTTATCCCTCGCTCTGGGAATCAAATTTCTTACCTGATAAGATGTTCCAAATTTAAGATTTAGGCCATAAGTTTCCTTAGAACAAGAAGTTCCATTTGCTTCCATTTGCACCTTGGGGGGAACTAAATTCTGCAAATTAACCCCAAATGAAAGTCTTCTTAATTGTTCCCAGAAAAAGCCTTCACCTTTTACATCCTGTGGATGATAGAGAAGCCCTAAATCCATGCCAAACCCACTACCAGAATATTCTCCATCTGGCAAGGGCATACTCTTTCGTACAATTTTAAAACCTAATCCTGCCGAGAGAACTGGAAAAAATTTGCGGCCATAGGCAAAGAGGAATGCCATTTGCTGTATATAAAAAATATTTTCAGGACCGGCAGAAAAAGTCCTTCTATATTCAAATTCACTACTCCTTAAATTTATTAATCCCATTCCAAATGTTCCCAGTTTTTCTGTGGGGTGGGCATATCCCGCGAAGAGATAATTTGTGTCTTCCCAGAGTAGGGCGTTAAAGAATGTGAGTTGATTTCTGGCAAGTTGGGAAAGTCCTGCAGGATTCCAGTAAATAGCAGAAACATCATCGCAAAGGCCGGTAAAAGCACTTCCCATTCCCTGGGAACGGGCGCCGGTTCCAAAATTCAGAAATGAACCAGGAGCCCCGGCATCTCCTGCTCCCCATAGTTTAACAGGAAAAATAAGAAATAAAAATAGGAAGGTTAGGACTGCGATTTTAGGAACGCGTTTTTCCATTTATGTAATTATAACACTTATAAAAATTTAAATCAACAAGAATTTACTATTCCCCGGACCCCGGGCAAGCTTTGATGCATATTCCGCAGATATGGTGCCCTATGTTACAAATCTTTCTAAATTCATCTAATTTCCTATAACAGGCAAGCCTGTCAAAATCTTCCATCTTATCTTTGATAGCTCCTGCCGGGCAGACTCCCAGGCAGTCCCTGCAGTCACCACATCCATCTTCTATCGGTTTGTCGTAGGAAAGAGGAAAATTGGTTAACACAGTAACCAGTCTAATCCGGGAGCCAAAATCTGGATTCACCAATAAATTGTTCCTCCCCATCCAACCCAGACCCGCCTGCTGTGCCACCTCTTTGTGTGAAAGATGTCCCCTCTGTTTCTCCCAATCGATAGTCTGAGAAGATGGTATGGGCAAACCACTCCATCCTCTATTTTGAATAAACTGCGTCACTCCCAGAGCCAATCGGTCCAAAAAATAGTTCACCTGGCGATAATGGTAATAGTATAGTTTAGTTGGTCTATCTTCGATACTGCCAATTATCTTATCAGACAACCTCACTGCTAAAGAAATTCCTTTATCCAGTCCTTTAATGACTTGGGGAGATAAATCTAAAAATTCACCTTTCAACCCGGAAATGTCACAAACTCCAAATAACGAAGCTCCCCACTGTAAAGCAAATTCTTTTAGTTTAGAATAGTTTTCTTTCTCCTCACCCATATTTCACATCCTTTTCATATGAACCATTAAGATAGCAATTGCCGCTGGCGTAACCCCTGAAATGCGTGAAGCCTGGCCCAGAGAACCTGGCCTTATTTTAGACAATTTCTCCCTGACTTCATTGGATAAACCAACAATCTCCTGGTAGTTAATTTTTGCAGGAATTTTTCTATTCTCCATCTTTTTAAACTTTTCTATCTCTTGTTCCTGATGTTTGATATATCCTTCGTATTTAATTTGAATTTCCACCTGTTCGGCTATCTCCAATAGAACCTCACCACTTCCCTTATCAAAAAGTTTCAAATCAGAGTAGGAAACTTCTGTCCTCCTTAATAGTTCAGCTAAACTGATCGGACTTCTTAAAGTTACCCATCCCAATTCGGAAAATTTCTTATTTGTCCGGGAATTGGGAAAAATCTTGACCTCTTTTAATCGGGTTAGCTCCTGTTCAATAGCTTTCTTTTTAGCTTCCACCTCCTGGTATCTCATCTCTCCAATTAGCCCGATGGTGTATGCCTTTTCAGTTAGTCTCAAATCCACATTATCTTCTCTCAAAATTAGTCGGTACTCAGCCCGGGAAGTGAACATACGATAAGGTTCCTTAGTCCCCTTGGTTACTAAATCATCAATCAAGACACCAATATAAGCTTGCGAACGGTCGAGAATAAATGGTGGCTTATTCTCTATTTTCAAAGCAGCATTAATTCCACCAATTAATCCCTGGGCTGCTGCTTCTTCATAACCTGTGGTTCCATTAATTTGGCCACAGAAGTAAAGATTCTCGATTAATTTAGTCTCCAGTGTTGGTCGTAGCTGTGTGGGTTCGACGTAATCATGCTCAATACCATAACCGGGTCGCATTATCTCTACCCTTTCCAGGCCCTCTATACTACGCAACATTCTGAATTGGATGTCTATGGGCAAACTGGTGGCTAAGCCATTGGGATAAACTTCGGATGTATCAACACCTTCTGGTTCCAAAAAAATCTGATGGCGTTCTCTTTCCGGGAATTTCATTACCTTATCTTCAATGGAGGGACAGTAACGTACCCCTGTCCCCTTGATAACACCAGTATACAGAGGGGAACGGTCCAAGCCTTCTCTGATTATCTGGTGCGTTTTACTATCGGTATAGGTAATATAACAGGGCAGTTGAGACTGAGTTACCTTTTTAGTAGTAAAAGAGAAAGGAAAGGGAAATTCATCACCTTCTTGTACTTTAAGTTTAGAAAAATCGATAGTTTTTCCGTCCAGGCGAGGACAGGTTCCTGTCTTGAATC
>Ga0209978_10000888_pt1 | contig 11895 bp, 14 predicted proteins | sample BentaG_FD_182805 | JGI IMG/M metagenome (GOLD analysis project Ga0209978, IMG submission 182805) | Deep subsurface microbial communities from South Atlantic Ocean to uncover new lineages of life (NeLLi) - Benguela_00093 metaG (SPAdes)... | ecosystem: Environmental > Aquatic > Marine > Oceanic >...
GCACTATATTGAGTGGATTGAGGTTATTGCCGACGGAAAGGCCTACCGTCAGTTTTTGAAACCGGGAGAAGCACCAGAGGCCACGTTTGCCATTGATGCACAACAAGTGACGGCCCGTGAGTATTGCAATATGCACGGCCTGTGGAAAGGATAATGGTAGTGCAAACGGAATGGGCGAAGGGGGGCTCCTAAAGGCTTCTGTCGCGGACTGCTCGGGACATCCGAGTATTTATCGGAGCAGGGGCTTATAGAGTAGATGATCCACAAAAAGATGACTCTTCATGCGGCCTGGTCGGATACGAGGTTGCACCGTTCCGATCGGGCTGCATGGTTCTTTAAGCAGGAGTACTGAGGCTTTAAAGGTGCTCCCACAGATATGGGGACAGGGAATGAACGATGGTACCTTGAACATACTCATTGGTGGTGAAGCAGGGCAGGGGTTGGCCACCGTCGGACAACTCCTTGCCAAGAGCCTCGTTCGCAGTGGCTACTCCATTGTGGTGACACAGAGCTACCAGTCCCGTATCCGGGGTGGGCATAACACCTTTGCTATTCGGGTCGGAGCAGGTGAACTCACCGCACCCACCGACACGGTGGACCTTCTGATTGCCTTTGACAAGGACACCGTCACTCTGCACCGCAAGGATCTCTCCTCTAGAGGGCTCGTCCTCCTTGATGAGGCTTTTGGCATTGATGGTGATTCCTTTCTGAAAGTTCCTTTCAAGGATTTGGCTCAAGACCGGTTCCTTAATATTGTTGCCCTCGGCGTGGTCTGCTCCCTTCTCGGCCTCAACCAAGGGTTAGTGGCAGATGCGGTGGATGATCTTTTTGGCAAGAAAGATGAAACCCTCGCCACAGAAAACCGCCGTGTACTTGCAGCAGCTTCAACTTGGGGAGGAACGCAGGCAATACCCAGCCTTAAACTGCCAGGTGTGTCCAATCCTGCTCGGCGGTTGATGATGAATGGAAACGAGGCTATTGCCCTGGGGGCCCTTTCGGCAGGTGTGCGATTCTATTCCTTTTATCCCATGACTCCATCCACCTCCATTGGTCTGAACCTGGCAGCGCAAGCCAGGAAGATGGGTTTGGTGGTTGAACAGGCAGAAGATGAGATTGCGGCTATTAATATGGCGGTAGGTGCCTCGTTTGCTGGTGCACCGAGCATGGTGGCTACCTCCGGGGGCGGGTTTGCCCTCATGGTGGAAGGTATAAGTCTGGCAGCCATGACGGAAACTCCTCTGGTTGTTGTGGTGGCTCAACGGCCCGGACCGGCTACAGGGCTTCCAACGCGGACCGCCCAGGCAGACCTGGAGTTCATTCTGCATTCCGGCCACGGCGAGTTTCCTCGTGCCGTTTTTACTCCTGGAACAGTGGAGGAGTGCTTTCACCTGACCCGCAGGGCCTTTGAGTTGGCAGAGCGATATCAGGGACCCATGTTTGTCCTGACCGATCAGTTTTTTGCCGATTCCTATCGTGCTGTGATGCCCTTTGAGCTAAAGAATCTGGCCCCAGTCAAGGTCGCTCCAGAGGGGATCGCATCGTCACCATACCTGCGATACGCGAGAACCGAAAGCGGCGTTTCACCTCGGCTGGTTCCCGGGATGAGTGAGCATCTTGTGGTGGCTGACAGCGATGAGCATACGGAGGATGGTCACCTTACCGAAGATCTTTCCGTAAGCAAACAGATGGTGGAAAAGCGGCTCAAGAAGGGAGAAGGGATCCGCACGGAGGTCATTTCGCCCACTATGGAGGGAGAAGCAAACCCCGATCTTCTGCTGGTTTCCTGGGGGTCGAATAAGGGAGCAGTGCAGGAGGTGGCCTTCCGCATGAACACTGGCGGAGAAAAGGTCGCCACACTTCATTTCTCTCAGGTGTGGCCCTTGGTGCCGGAGCATTTCATAGATCACTTTGAGTCAGCGCGGGAGGTGGTGTGCATAGAGGGCAATGCCCTTGGGCAGCTGGCACGATTGATTCGGAGAGAGACTGGATTTCACATCAAGAAGAAGGTGCTTCGGTATGATGGCCTGCCAATGACACCGGAATATATATTTAGGGAGTTGAGGTAAGCTCTTCATAATTCGATAGTGGTATATTTTTTTGAGGTGAAGTAAGAAACAACTACTTTTTAAATTCAAAATCCGAAATCCTAAACTTTTACCCCGTTAAGTATATATTAATTAAGTTGGTAATTAATTTGCCCGCTTTCCTTTTTTACTATTAGGAGCCAATAAAAAACAATTACTCAACGGGGCGGGCAATATCAAAATTCAAATGTTCAAAAATTGAAAAAATTTTAAGCGGATATGCTCTTGGAAAAGTGTCCTAGGTTTAGAACATTAGGATTTCGGTTATTAGGATTTGTTTAGGCAACTTGCTATCTGGCCGGTTTGAATTATATCTTGGCTAATCATTAGAAGAGAATTGAGGATCAATGATGGTAACCATTGAAGATTTCGGAAACTATGAGACGGCCTGGTGTCCGGGATGCGGAAACTTTTCTATTCTCACGGCGGTAAAACAGGCATTAGTGGAAAGCCAACTGAAACCCCATGAGTTACTGTTTATCTCTGGGATCGGCCAGGCCGCCAAGGCACCCCATTACCTGAATACAAATGTTTTCAATGGGCTCCACGGCCGGTCGCTTCCTGTGGCAACCGGTGCGAAGCTTACAAATCCAGATTTGACTGTCATCGTTGAAAGCGGCGATGGGTGTAACTACGGGGAGGGCGGCAACCATTTGCTGGCGGCCATGCGTCGCAACATCGACATAACCCTTCTTGTCCATAACAATCAGGTGTACGGCCTGACCAAGGGCCAGGCCAGCCCAACCACTGCCGAAGGTTTTGTGACTAAGGCCCAACCAGAAGGTGTTCCGTCAGCGCCATTCAACCCCATCGAAGTGGCTGTGGCAATGCGGGCCGGTTTCGTGGCCCGGGGGTTTTCCGGCATGATAGAGCATCTCTCTGAGTTAATTCGGCACGGCATAGCCCATCGAGGCTTTGCCCTGATTGATGTGTTACAGCCCTGTGTCTCGTTCAACAAGGTCAACACCTTTGCCTGGTACCAGCAGCGATGTGACACCCTGCCCGCAGAATATGATCCAACAGATTGGGAGGCAGCGATAAAGGTTGCTTCTGAGTGGGGAGATAGGATCCCTATCGGCATCATTTACCGGAATGACCGGCTCCCTTTTGAAGCGCACTTTCCTGTTTTAAAGCAAGGTCCTTTAGTTGGTAGAGATGTAGACTGGGTGATGCTAAAAAAGATAATGGAAGGATACAGATAAGGCAGAAGAAGAGCCATGTAAAAAGGAGATATTAAAATGAAAGCTGCATTCACAATGATACCATCAGAGTCGAGGAGGCTGATCGCAAAGGCTGTCGTGGAAATGGAAGAGATAAAGATCGCAAAGCAGAAGGCCTATATCATCCTCAACGGTGGGACAACGAATGGCTACATAGCTCAAGAACTTCTCGGGATGAAAGATCTTGAGCCTCAAAAATTTGCTGCAGGCACCAACACCCACAGGCTTCTCTGTGTGACCGATGCCGATAAGCGAACCCCCTTCCCAATAATACTTTATAAGGGGGAGAGGTCTTCAAAAACCCTTCCTGAAGCTTTACAGGACTTTCATATTGAGACTGTGCTGATCAAAGGTGCAAATGCAATAGACCCTGAAGGAAATGCCGGTGTGATCACAGCGGGTTTCGACGGCGGAACGATTGGTGCGACTTACGGCACTGCAACATCTCAAGGGCTGAAGTATATTTTCCCTGTGGGGCAAGAGAAGATGGTGCCTTCGGTCAAAGAGGCAGCAGCCTGGGCAGGAGCAAAGACCCTTGATTACACAATGGGAGCCGATTTCGGCATGTTCTGCATTCCAAATGGGATTGTTGTTACAGAGATTGAGGCACTTAAGATATTAGCTGACGTGGATGCAAAACATATCGCATCCGGTGGAGTCGGAGAATCGGCCGGTGCGGTAGTCCTGGTGATTAAGGGGGAAGAGGCAAATGTCAGAAAGGCAATCTCCATCATCGAGTCAATAAAGGGGGAGCCGCCCTTGAAGGGATTCAAAGGCACGTGTGAGATATGTCCCTATGCTTGTAAATTTGCGGGAAAAAAGGTGAAGGATCTCCCAGTATGGCTGGCTGAAGATGAGTGATAGAGGAGATGATTTATTGAATATTTTTAGAGGGTGAGGGATGAGATTAAGGATTGGATAGAGAAAACCTTTATCAGTCCACTCCCTCTCAGCGAGTAGATATCGCCTTTAGGAAATTGATATTGCTGCATATGTCATAATGGTTACTATTTGCTCTATAAGCGATTATGCCTCAACTTTTGAACATTACTTATTGATTTTATAAAGTGTGCTAAGGATGGTGACAGGCAGAATTAGGTTTGCTCTGTGGCTATTGGTTTTTCTTTTAAATTTTTGCTTAGGAGTTCGTGTGTACACGGCTGACGCAAAACCAAAAAATGCTCCAAATCGTTTAATCTACGAAAAGAGCCCATATCCCCTTAAACTCCAAACAGGATGTCTGTCAGAGGCCCATAATGGGCGTGGATCAGTTAGAGTCAGCCCTTCATTGATCCCAGCCAGGTGATGCTTTACGAGTACGAACTCATTTCCTACATTTAGAGAAAAACACAGCAAGGGTATGTATAAATCTTGCGGATTTGGGCAATAGCTTGGATAGCATTAAAATCTATCCTCATCAAATCATCAAATCAGTAAAGGGAGGTTAGTCATGGAGAAGCAAGCATTGATTGATATGTTAAACAGGGATCTTGCTGATGAGCATGCAGCCATCATACGATATCTTGTACATGGTTATATGGAAGGGGAAGATACACCTCTGGGGTCGAGCCTCATTTCCATCACAAGGGAGGAGATGTGGCATATGCACTGGCTAGGGATGATCATAGGCGAATTGGGAGGAGAGCCCAATTTTACACCTGCTCCGTATCCCCATGATCCGACCAGCCGGGCTACAATGCTCAAATCCTACGTTGAATATGAGGAGAAGCTGATCCCTCATTACAACGAAGAAGCGGATAAAGTGGATGATCCACATATAAGGCGGGTTTTACAAAGAGAGGCCTGGGAATCAGCTATCCATGCGAGGAAGTTTCAAAGGAAGCTGGACAAATTAAGCCAGGAAGAGGCAGCAGGTCTTCCGGGCGGTGAAAGTGAATTGCCCAAGGAATTCTTAGAGACATTGCAGGTAGAGGTCACAAGTAAGTATACGGAAATGCTTCAGCATATCCGCACTTCCTGGGTCTTCCAAAAAGATGAGATTGTAGCCTGGAAGATCATGGACCAGGCCATGGAAAAGATGAAACAGCTTGCGCACTTTGCCGAAGACATCGCTGAGGATGGTGTTGCCCCCAAATTTAAACCTGGACAGATAAATAAAAGTCAGGCCATTGGCTTAGCCTTGAAAAAGGCATTGGAGAATGTCCAGACGGCTCAGGAGCGCCATGTCAAGATGAGGGGAGACAGCGAAGTCAAAAAACACTCGGGCCTTGTCATCAACTTAGACCTTACCGTCCAGCAGGAGGAATATCAAGGGGCAGAACTCGAAGACTGGGTAAAAAAAACTGTTACATGACAAGATGATTTGGCCTCAAACTGCTTGAATATCCAAAGTTTTTGACTCTTTATTGCATGAAAGGAGAAGAAAATGGAAAATAAACAAGAGCAATGGACATGTGCTAACTGTGGCTACACTGCTTCAGGTAAATTCGTTGGGGATATCTGCCCTGAATGCGGCCTGACTTACTGGAAATGTTCCAAATGCGGTTACACTATGAGCGCAGCAACTCCACCCGATGTCTGTCCGGGATGTGGGGAAAAGTGTGATTTCAAAAATGTTACATGCTATACGCCAGAGTGCGGAGGACCTGGACATATTGATCCACGTTTATAACGAGAAGACAATTACTTATCCCTTCTTTTCGTTAGTAATATTACTTATCATAAGCTCCTGTGATTCAATTCATCTATTTAATAGGAGGGTAAACGACTATCTGTTCCCATGTCTCTTACAACTGGGAACAGCATGAGTTTTACCCCGTATTGGAGGTGATGGGTCTAATGTTGACACGGACTGGACTGGTTCATGTGGGCGAGGTTCATCACGATCTGTAAAAACAGCCTGGAGTAGTGTCTGAAATGCCTCTCGTTTCACGTGAATTCATGACAACACAGGGCGGGAACGAAGAAGGTTAAGATAAGCTATTTCAGTGAGGTTCTTTGTTAAGACCATGAAATTCAGGAGGCGATCAAATGACAGACTACCGAATTGAAACAGATTCCCTTGGCGAGGTAAAGGTTCCTGCCTCAGCCTATTACGGCGCTCAAACACAACGGGCCGTGGAGAATTTTCCCATCAGCGGGAGGCGCATGCCTCGGGAATTTGTCCGCGCTATGGGAATTATCAAATGCGCGGCGGCTGAAGCAAACATGTCACTTGGCCTTTTAGACCAAAAAATCGGTAAGACCATTGTGAGGGCGGCAAAGGAGGTGGTAGACGGCAAATTCGACCACGAATTCGTGGTGGATGTTTATCAGACAGGTTCCGGGACCTCTACCAACATGAATTCCAATGAGATCATCTCCAACCGCGCTATTGAGCTTTTAGCGGGAACGATAGGAAGCAAGACACCGGTACATCCCAATGACCACGTGAATAAATGCCAATCCAGCAACGACGTCATCCCGAGCGCAATTCACATCTCAGCGCTGGAAAGCATCGAGAAAAACCTCATTCCTGCGCTAAACGACCTTCATAAGGCCCTTACTGCAAAGGTCAAGCAATTCCATAGGGTCTTGAAGATTGGCCGGACGCACCTGCAGGATGCTGTCCCCGTTCGTCTTGGACAGGAATTCAGCGGCTATGCCTCCCAGATTGAGCATGACATTAGCCGGGTGAAGGGACTTCGGCGTCATTTCAGAGAATTGGCCCTCGGGGGCACAGCGGTGGGCACAGGGCTGAACGCTCCAAAAGCGTTTGCACCATTGGCAATCAGAAAGATATCCGAGTTAACTGGCATCCAGTTTGTACGGGCTAACAACCCCTTTGAAGCTATTGCAGCGCGAGATGCTGTTGTGGAAGCCAGCGGCCAGCTCAAAACCATTGCTGTCAGTCTTATGAAAATTGTCAACGACCTGCGGTGGATGGCCTCAGGACCCAGGTGCGGACTCGGGGAAATCACCCTGCCTACCCTGCAGCCAGGAAGCTCTATCATGCCCGGTAAAGTGAACCCTGTCATCCTGGAGAGCGTAATGATGATATGTGCTACTGTTATGGGACATGATGTGGCCATCAATATAGGGGGCCAACATGGCAATTTTGAACTCAACACTATGATGCCGATGATGACAGATCATCTTCTGGAATCCCTCGAGCTTTTGGCTAATGGCTCGCGCAACCTGGTAGACCGTTGCATTAGCGGGATCGAGGCCAATGAAGAACGCATAGTATCCCTCATCGAAGAGAGCCTGGCCGTTTGCACCTCCCTGACACCGATCATTGGCCATGATGCCGCCGCCAATATTGCCAAGGAGGCATTTTCTACCGGCAAGACGGTTCGTCAGGTCTCACGTGAGTATAAGGTGCTACCGGAAAAAGAACTCAGCCGAGTGCTCGATCCGATCCGCCTGACGAAACCTGGCATTTTCAGCAAATAGGTCATGCAGTGACAAGGAAAAACAAAAGAGAGCTTCACCATCGAGTGGAGGCTGTGTACCATGCCGATATTCGATGATAAATCTTTGTGATCTTCCTTCTATAAGCCGAACTGAGGAGAAAACGTATCTAAGGCAGCTCTCTGAGTTGGAGAAGAAGTCAGCAGTCCTTTAACTGGAAACTATCATGCTTGAAGCAAAGATTCTGAACAGATATCGCACTGTTGCAATAGTTGGTCTATCACCCGATCCGAGCCGGCCTAGCCACAAGGTAGCAAGCTATCTCGCTCAGCATGGCTACGAGATAATTCCGGTAAATCCGAATGCTCATGAGATATTGGGTAAGTCAAGCTACCCAGGTCTGATGTTTATTCCCAATCCGGTGGAGATAGTGGACATATTCAGAAGACCGAAGGAAGTAATGCCCATTGTTGATGAGGCGATCAAGATCGGGGCTAAGGCGGTGTGGATGCAGGAAGGGATTATTAATGAGGCAGCAGTATTGAGGGCTAGAGATGCCGGACTACTGGTGGTCATGGATAAGTGTATGTTCAAGGAGCATCGGCGTCTCAGCAAAAAGCCAGGTTAATTATTTCATATTATCAGCGCTTACACAGGCCAAGATGTACGAAACAGAGGAGATAAAAGCTTAAGAGCATTCATGGGCTATTGATGGTATGAATAGTTGGGCAGAAGCTTTCTCATCAGAGATGCGACCGTCCAACTATGAAGAACCAAGGAAAGTTAAGCAAATTGAAGCCCCTATAAAACAGGGAGGAGAGCTAAAATGATAAAAAAGATTCTTGTGCCGGTTGATGGATCAGAGCACGCGTCCAAGGCCATTGAGTTTGCCGTGAATATCGCCAGACAATACGATGCAACTATACACCTTCTCCATGTGGTGGCGCTAACCAAAATCCCTGAGGGAATCAAATCAGGAGTGTGGTAGCGTGTGGGCTCGCCGGGTAATGAAAAATATATCTTGCCCAAATGCAATAATGTCGAGCTCCTGAGATAACAATGTTGTTGACCATCATTAGGTGGTATTGTCTTAAACATTAAACCAAAAGAGGAGGGAAACTATGAAAGTAGGGGAGATTATGAGTACCAATGTGGTCACCGTCACTGAGGACACCTTGGTTGACGATGCCAAAAAGATCATGGATGCCCATAGGATCAGAAGGCTGCCCGTGATGAAAAAGGATAAGCTGGTGGGCCTGGTCACCAAACATATGCTCCTGGAGGCAGCACCTTCGCCAGCTACCTCTCTGAATATATGGGAGTTGCACTATTTGTTATCCAAGATGACCGTCAAAGAGATCATGGTGAAAAACCCTTTCACCATCTCTCCAGATATGCCGGTTGAAGAGGCCCTCCAATTGGGCCAAGAAAAGGGTTATGGTGGCTTTCCGGTAGTGGAAGACGGGAGACTTGTGGGGATGGTGACCGAGTCGGATATTGTGAGGATGATGACCAGGGTCCTGGGGGTAAAGGAGAAGGGTAAGAGGATAGATATAAGGGCGTCTAACAAGTTTGGTAACATGAAGAAGATCATGGACGTCCTCGATAAGAGCAAGACCGTCTTGCTGAGCATGATGACACTGCCGCCTGAGGAATGGGAAAAGGAGTGGCTGGTAGTGTTACGGGTACAGAGCGACGATGTTAAACCAATAGCCAATCAGCTAGAGTCCGCAGGTTTCAATGTAACCTATGTAGGTTAGTCTTTTTTCTGGATGTTATAGCTTTTGAATGCGATAGTTATCAGGTGACATATATATAGAGGGCAGTATGAATAATGCAGGTGGTATGAATGAGAATTCAAGAAAAATCTGGAGGGTCCTGAAAACTGAGTCGGAAAACTTTGACACTACCTCGTTATATCTAGAGGGGAATGATGAAAGGTTCAAGAAAAGAAGGGCGGGCCAGTGGGTTTCTATCAGGATTTTGCGTGACGACGGCTGGAGCGAACCACACCAGTTCACAATATCGTGTGCCCCGGAAGATGAGATCTTGCGCCTCACTATCAAAAAGGCAGGTGAGTTTACCTCCTCTATACCGGCGTTAAAGCGCGGTACAGAGGTAAAATGCGAAGGCCCCTTTGGGGTCTTTTGCAGGGATATTGACACGAAGGAAGAAATCACGATGATCGCCGGAGGCGTTGGGATAACCCCGTTTCTGAGCGTGCTGCGTCATTTTCGAAATATTGGTGCTACAAACCGAGTGGCACTTTTTTGGACCAATAAGACAATCGACGACGTCTTTGCTGCGGATGAGCTGAAGGAGATCACCAAGGAGCTGAAATTGAGAGTTGTACACACGTTAAGCCGAGAAAAGGAGGTGGATAAATACCTTCAGCCGGATTTCCCCGAGGTTCTCTATGTGCCAGGGTATGCGACGAGGCAAGTGCTTCAAAGACATCTCGATTTCCCACGCACCTCATTTTACTTATGCGGACCACCAAAGATGCAGGATTTTGTACTGGGGGAACTAGAGGCATGCGGAGTTGATCCGGAATCAGTGGAAAAGGAGAATTTCAGCTAACAGAGTGTTAAGTAGTATGTATTAGTTAGGAACTAACCCAAAATTGGTTTAACCGAAATGGTTAAGATCTTTCACATGGAAGAAGGAGGCAAATTGTGCTCATACAGCAAGTGCTCAACAGATTAGGGATGGGCTCGTTACCGGTGTGTACTTTGAGAGAACAATCCAGAGGTTACCTCAGCAGAGTGGAAAGGGCGTCGATGAATTTAAGGTACCACAGAGGCGAGTTTAACGAGCAGGTCTAATAACGGCGAAAACCAGAAGAGCTTGAGAGTGCCCCGAGGCGCACGTTGCTCAAGGAACGATTTCAAATGAGGTCTTCTCATGCTTCAAAAGAGACAGGAGGGGAGAGATGATGCAAAAGCCAGTTGAAATGTACACCTTGAGCACCTGCAGTCATTGCAAGGCCACCAAAAGATTTTTGGACGATTGCAAGGTGCAGTACGATTTTACTGATGTGGATCTACTCGAAGGAGAGGAAATGAAGGCTATACTAGAAGACGTAAGAACACTGAATCCACGGTGCTCCTTTCCTACTATTATCATCGGAGACAAGGTGATCGTAGGATTTCAGGAAGATCAGATAAGGGAGGCTCTGGGATTATGAATGAGGTGGAAAAGCTCTATGATATGTTAAAGAAGGTCCAAGAACCGAAGGGCTTTTACTTTAATAAGGACAGAGAGAGGGTCTTCGAGCTCCTCGGGGCCCTTTTGGTAAATAAAGAGCGCTATGGCTACATGTCCTGCCCATGCAGGCTGGCATCGGGGGAACGTGAAAAGGACAAAGACATTGTATGCCCCTGCATCTATAGGAGTCCTGATGTGGAAGAGTACGGGAGCTGCTATTGCAACCTGTATGTTTCAAAGGCCTGGAACGAGGAGAAAATCCCTCATGTCTATGTCCCTGAGAGGAGGCCGCCGGAGAAGCTTTTCCCGTGACACCCCTATGTTTGGACCCTAGGACGCGTCAGGGAAGCACGGGTCCAAGGAAAGCCTATTTGGGTCAAAAAGGAGGCGATATGAAGAATTTTGAGTATGAAATCACCAAACACTCGGCAGAAAGCTTTGAGAAGGTTATCTATTTTTGCACCGAGACCGGGGAATGCACCCTCGATGAGGTTCCCGTGGATCAGACAGAAATCCTTGCGGAAATGCTCAATGAACGAGGCAAACAAGGCTGGGAGCTTGTTCAGATCTCTTTTGGTAAAGAAGGCCTCATGGCTTTTTGGAAGCGGCAGGTCACGGACAGGTAGGGCTCCTAATCCACAACGATAACTGAGATATCCCTCGCCAGGTGGAGGACTTTCTGTGAGACACTGCCGAGGATAAATTCTTTTACACCCGAAAGCCCCCTTCTGCCCAAGACAATGGTATCATAACCTGAATGTGCCTCATCTATGATATCCCTTACTACCCCTTTCTTTTTTGTCTGAACTTTTAGGGTGATATTCCTTTCCTCAAATCCCGCTGTCATGAGAAGTTCTTTGGCTTTCTGCATGGCTTCGTCAATCAATTCTTTCTTTTGGTCCTCCAGCCCACAGAAGATGGCCTGTTTTTCTACAAAATACGGGGTCAAACTGGGGCTGTTCATATCACAGAGAGCAGCAGTATCTGGAACAACGCAAAAAAGCGTGATTTCATACTCCCTTGTAAATGTC
>Ga0209978_10000890_pt1 | contig 11889 bp, 10 predicted proteins | sample BentaG_FD_182805 | JGI IMG/M metagenome (GOLD analysis project Ga0209978, IMG submission 182805) | Deep subsurface microbial communities from South Atlantic Ocean to uncover new lineages of life (NeLLi) - Benguela_00093 metaG (SPAdes)... | ecosystem: Environmental > Aquatic > Marine > Oceanic >...
TAAAGGAAGGGGATGAGGTAGAGCTTTTTCCCCCGGTTAGCGGAGGATAACCACCGCATACACTGTGAAGGAGGGACAAGTTGCTTAAGGGATACACCGGCAAGATAGCATTTGTGGATCTTTCTCGACGAGAAAGCAGAGTCATACAGCTGGATGAGTCTATATGCAGCGATTTTCTGGGAGGGTATGGTATCGGAGCAAAGCTTCTGTATGATTTTCAGAAACCTAACACTGATCCTCTGAATCCTAAAAGTATGATTGGATTTATTACTGGACCCTTAACAGGAACTCCAGCGGTGACGGGCTCCCGTTTTATGGTTGTGGGAAAATCACCTCTCACCAGAACCTGGAGTGACTCAAACTGCGGGGGTTACTTTGGCCCAACCTTGAAGATGGCAGGGTACGATGGAATACTTGTTCAGGGACAAGCAGATAAGCCTGTTTACGTCTTAGTAGAAGAAGGTAAGGTCACCATAAATGACGCTAAGCATATATGGGGTGAGAATACCACTGGGGTGGAGAAAATTCTCAAAAGGCGGTTGGGAAGCGATGTACAAATAGCTTCCATAGGAAAAGCTGGCGAAAAACAGGTTTTGATCGCTAATATTATCCATGATAGGCGAAGGGCTGCGGGACGCTCGGGATTTGGGGCCCTCATGGGATCAAAGAATCTTAAGGCTATAGTGGTGAAAGGAAAAACGGCGATTCCCCTTGCCCATCCGGAAAAGATCTTACACCTTAGAAAAGAAGCAATCGTGGATATGAAAAAGGGCAAGGGACTTTTTGAGGCCTTCCAGAAGGGAAGTGCCGCTTACACACCTTCGGGTATCTCAACGGGGGATGCTCCCACAAAAAACTGGTCCGGTGTGGGACGAGAAGACTTCGCCCAAGGGGCAGACTGGTCTGAAGAAGAGATTTATAAGTACAGAACTAAGAAATACACCTGCTGGGAGTGCCCTATTGTCTGCGGGGGTTCGGTGAGAATGGAAACTGAGGAGTACGGCGTCCTGGAATCCCACCAGCCAGAGTATGAAACTATGGCTGCCTTCAGCAGCAATTGCTTAAACGATAGTCTGGAGTCGCTCATAAAGGTAAATCATATTTGTAACGACTATGGAGTCGATACTATATCCGCTGGAGGGCTTGTTGCTTTTATCATTAACTGTTTTGAAGAGGGATTCATCACCAAAGAAGATACGGACGGATTGGAGATGCGATGGGGCAATCACCAGGCCATGGTCAAGATGACTGAAAAAATAGTCAATCGAGAAGGTATCGGAGATATACTGGCCGGTGGCTTCGAAAAAGCGATAAAACACATAGGCAAAAAAGCAGAGCAGTATGCTATCCATGTAAGAGGTGAGGCACTCCCTATGCATGATCCTCGGTTTGAGCCGGCAATGGCCCTCATTTATAAGGTAAATGCGTCTCCGGCCAAACATCTTCCTGCATCCCAGTATACCGGACCACCCGGCTTGAATTTGCAGGCTCCCCAATTCGGAACGGAAAGAGAAAAGCAAAAGGAAAGAGCCAGAGGTGTTAAGATTCTGGAATCCTTAAACAATTCTATGAGCTCTTCTGGTATGTGCGTGAGGGGATACCTTTCCTTTGATGTGCAATTTCTACCTGCATTCCTTGGTGCAGTTACAGGCAAAGACTGGACATTGGAGGAATTGACCCAGGTGGGGGAAAGAATAGCAAATGTAAGACAAGCTTTCAATATCAGGGACGGAGTAAACTTTATCAAGGAATGCTTCCCCTCTCTTGCCCTGGGAAACCCTCCCCTGGAATCTGGACCTCTCAAAGGGGTACGTATTGACCTGGAGTTAATGATGGACGAATATTTTAAGGAAATGGATTGGGATAGGGAAAGCGGCAAACCATCCAGGAAAAAGCTACAAGAGTTGGGGCTGGAGGATATAGCAACGGATCTTTACGGTTGAGAGAATAAATAAAAAGAAACTGCACTCGCTAAAGTGAGAAGGCTGAAGGTTGGAGTAACGGGAGTTGGTTTTATTGGGGAGTTGCACGCCAGGATTTTCAATGAGACTCATACGCCTGTGCTTTGTCCCGGTGCTGTCGCCCAAGCTCGCTGTGAGAATGAGCTGGCAAATATCAGACAGGTAGCATGCTTACTTGAACGCTTCCTGAGATTCTCGGCGACTGTCCGGAAGAGCGACCACGGATTACGCTGATATCTGACAGCTCTTACAGTCCTGCCACATTATTTTCTTCGTCTTTGTTTTTCCTTTTCTGATGCAAAGTAGTAGCACTCCATTAAGGGTTGTGTGCTGACAATCAGGTTTCACTAGAAACGAGGGATAGAATGTATGATATACTGATCAAAAATGGATTCATAATTGATGGAACAGGAAGAGCAGGTTATGCAGCCGACATAGGTATAATAAATGGACTAATCAAGGAGGTTGGTTCCCTGCGAAATGTAAGTTCCAGAGAAGTGATTGACGCGAAGGGACTGACTGTTTCCCCAGGATTCATAGACTTTCATAGCCATGCCGACGTTGAATTGATGAGACAGTCTCCGGAAAGACCTAAGATAATGCAAGGAATAACCACGGAAGTCATAGGTAACTGCGGCATGGCTGTGGCCCCGCTGAGCAAACATAACTTATATCCGCAAAAGGAATATGTAACTTCCCTATTGGGAAGCTCTGAAATAGAGTGGAGCTGGTCAAACCTGAAGCAGTATTTCACTCAACTTGAGAGAAGAAACATCCCGGTCAATGTAGCTTCTTATGCAGCTCATGGAGCAATAAGAGTAGCAGTAATGGGGTTTGACGCACGAAAGCCAACCCAAGAAGAGCTGGACAAAATGAAAATGTTAGCTGTTCAGGCTATGAAGGAGGGAGCAGTAGGACTATCTACGGGACTTATATATCCTCCTGGATGCTATGCAGATATTCATGAGCTAGTGGAGCTTTGTAAAGTAGTGGCAGAATATGACGGTTTTTATGCATCCCACGTACGAAATGAATCTGATAAGCTCATTGAGTCACTGAAGGAGGCCATAGAAATTGGTAAGAGAGCAAATATTTCGGTCCATATATCGCATTTCAAGATTTCCGGTAGAAGCAACTGGTCCAAAATTGGACAAGCTCTAGATCTTATTCACCAAGCCAAAAGAGAAGGAATTGATATCACCTGCGATCAGTATCCCTACACTGCAGGAAGCACTACCTTAACCGCGTTGCTTCCACAATGGGTGCTAGCAGGGGGGCTTGAAGCCTCACTTAGAAGGTTAAGTAATGCCCGCACCCGGAGAAGAATAAGACGGGAACTCCACCAAGACATACCGCGATGGAATAACCTTGCAAAGACCACTGGCTGGGATAGCATCCTAATAAGCCTGGTCAACACTGAAAAGAATAAAATCTTCGAAGGAAAAAGTATTGCGAAGATCGCTGAATTCAGGGAAAAAGACCCTGCCGATGTCCTGTTTGATCTACTAACAGAGGAAAAAGGGTCGGTGATTATGGTTGTGTTTCAGGGTTCCGAAGAAAATGTGCGCCGGATACTGCAAGAGCCGACCACTATGATAGGGACGGATGGCATCCCTCGCAAGGGAAAACCTCATCCGAGACTCTACGGGACTTTCCCTAGAATTCTGGGAAAATATGTCAGAGAAGAAAAAATCTTGTCTCTGGAAGAGGCAATTCACAGAATGACTTTTCTGCCAGCCAAAAGATTGCAATTTGACAATATAGGACAGATAAAAAAGGGTAATTACGCTGATATTACCATCTTTGACCGGGACAGCATAACAGATAAATCCACCTATGACCAACCTTGTCAATATCCTGAGGGCATAGAATATGTGTTGGTCTCGGGAGAAATATCGGTGAAGACGGGAGAATACACGGGTGCCCTTCCCGGAAGAATCTTGAGAAAACCATCTTCGGATAGAAACAATTGAGCTAGAAAGTAAAGGACAACAGATGTTTGCTACAAAACTAAGATGCTTGAGATGTGGGAAAGAGTATCCCCTTCTCATAAAGTACAACTGCTCAAAGTGCAAAGGGATCCTGGATGTTGAGTATGATTATGAGGCCATGAAAAAGAAGGAAATTGGCTCACATCTTAGCATAAGAAAAGATAAAGGAATGTGGAAATTTCGGGATTTTCTTCCTATAAGAAACAAAGAGAGTATTGTAACTCTGAGAGAGGGCGATACGCCGCTTTTTCGCTGTGAGAGGTTAGGAGCACTAATGAATCTTCGCAATTTCTACCTCAAGGATGAAACCAGAAATCCTACCGGTTCTTTCAAAGATAGGCCGGTATCCTGCGCCATCTCCAAAGCCAAAGAGGAAGGAAAGAATACAGTCATAACCTCCTCCAGTGGTAATGCAGGAGTTGCAGTTGCAAGCTATGCTGCAAAAGCCGCAATGAAAGCAGTAATCCTCGTTCCTTCCACTACACCCAGAAATAAACTTCTATCCATTCTGTGTTCTGGGGGGATTCTAATTAAGATAAAGGGTACCACCAGTGATTGCTTTAGCCTCACAGCAGAGCTCTCTCGAAAATATGAATGGGCCAACTTAACCTCCACTTTCTTGAACCCTTTTGCCACAGAAGGTGATAAAACGATAGCCTATGAGCTATACCTAGAGCTCGGAGGAGCACCAGACTGGATTGTAGTCCCTATTGGGGCAGGGCCTCTGCTGGCAGGAATCTACAAGGGATATAAGGAGCTTAAGGAGTTGGGGCTCGCGGATAGACTTCCTCGTATGGTGGGCGTACAGGCAAAAGGCTGTGCCCCCATCGTCAGAGCCTTCGAGAGGGGTGATCCCAGAGTAGAAGCCTGGGGAACCCCGCATACCATTGCCTCCGGCATTGCCGATCCCCTTCAGGGTTATTCTGGTGATGGAACCTTGACTTTAGATATTATAAAAGAAAGCGGAGGAGTAGCAGTCGCAGTTGATGATGATGACTTAATTGAGAGCGTACGGAAGCTTTCGAAGTTTGCCGGTATATTTTCTGAACCTACAGGTGCCTCCTCGGTTGCCAGCTTGAAAAAACTCGAACATAAAGGTATCTTAGAAGAAAACGATAGTGTTGTCTGTATGATAACAGGCTCAGGGTTCAAAGACTCCTATACTATAGAAGGATATATTGAGATTCCCCCGAAAGAACTTGAGCCTGATCTAAGGGAAGTGGAAAATCTCCTGAAGCAAAAGCTTACATGAAGGAGGACTTTTATGCCAGGTTACGAAGAGAAACTAACGGAGATGGGGATCACAATTCCTGAAGTGCCCAAACCTGCAGCTGCCTATATTCCGGCTAAGAAAGTGGGGAATTTGGTATTCTGCTCAGGTCAAGGGCCCTCTATAGAAGGGAAGCTCATTCACACAGGAAAGGTAGGCAAAGAGAAAACAATTCAAGAAGGTTATGAGGCAGCAAGAATATGCGCCCTCAACTGTCTTGCTGCGGTAAGGAATCTCGTCGGCAGTCTCGACAGAATAGAGGAGATTGTTCAACTGCGAGGTTTTGTGAACAGTGCTCCAGATTTTGGGCAGCAGCCAGAGGTAGTCAATGGGGCCTCAGAGCTTCTGGAGAAAATATTCGGCGAGAAGGGAAAACATGCTCGCTGTGCCCTGGGAACATCGAGTTTGCCAAGAGATATAACCGTTGAGCTGGAGATGATAGTAAGAGTGAGAGGCTGACAAGTTGCAACAACTAAAATCACAGAGGAGTGTTAATGAAAAAAAACAGAATGAAACAAAAACTGGAAGAAGGCAAGGTCGTATATGGACCCTTTGCTAAGATTACAGATCCTGCAACCATAGAGATTGCAGCCTACAGCGGATTTGATTTTGTGATAATAGACCTTGAGCATGGTCCACATTCCGTCGAAAATGCTCAAAATCTTGTTCGTGCTGCTGAGCTGGGTGGCATAACTCCTGTAATCAGGGTTCTGGAGAACAGCCCCACTCATATCCTTCGGGCTCTTGACATAGGAGCGCAAGGTATAGAGGTTCCTCATATCTCGGACAGGAAAGAAGCAGAGAAAGCTGCAAGAGCAGCAAAATATCATCCTGAGGGTGAGCGCGGCCTCTGTCGTTTTGTTCGGGCGGCAGATTATTCCTCCCTCCCGTCAGATCAGTACATTCCAAAGGCAAACAGGGAGATAGTGGTCATTATTCACGTAGAGGGAGTTGAGGGAATAAAGAACTTAAGAGAAATTCTTGGGGTGCCCGGAATAGACATAGTCTTCCTGGGTCCTTACGATTTGTCTCAGTCCTGTGGATTTCCAGGGAAGGTGAATCATCCTGTGGTGGTCAAGAAAATGGAGGAAGCCGTCGGTGTTGCAAAAGGGGCGGGAGCATGGATTGGAACCTTTGTAGAGACCTGTGAGGAGGCCAAAAGATGGGAAAAAGCAGGAGTGCAATATATGTCATTTTCTGTTGATGTTGGCATCTACTATGAGGCTTGTTCCTCAATTATCAAGAAATTAAGAGAGTAATTCTCCCTGTGGGCCAAAACCTTGGGGGACGGAAAACAGAACCTGGCCCAAGGGGAAAACCGGTGGTGGGAAAGGAGAACTAAGTGGTAATCCTAGGTATAGAGACATCCTGCGACGAGACAGCTGCTGCAGTAGTAGAGGACGGAAAGAGGATTCTCTCCAATGTAGTCAGCTCCCAGATTGAGCTGCATCGCCAATTTGGTGGTATCGTACCCGAACTAGCCTCCAGGAGCCATCTACAAAGAATCGTTCCCGTCATAGAACAAGCCTTAATAGAGGCAAAGATGAGGCTAGAGGATCTGGATTGTATTGCCGTGACTTTCGGGCCAGGGCTCCTGGGTTCTCTCCTGGTCGGACTGACAGTGGCCAAAGGAATGTCCTATGCTTTGCGAGTTCCCCTGGTGGGAATTAATCATCTTGAAGCTCATCTGTACGCTAACTTTCTCACCTACCCTCATCTTCGTCCTCCCTTGGTGGGGCTCGTTATTTCTGGAGGACACACGGAGCTAGTTCACCTTTCTGGAGAGCGAAACTACCAGCTATTGGGCAGCACCAGAGATGACGCCGTTGGTGAAGCTTTTGACAAAGTGGCCAGAATTCTCAATTTGGGATACCCGGGAGGACCTCTCATTGAGAAAGCAGCCAGAGAAGGTGACTCACACTCCGTGCCTCTTCCCTCCGTTCATTTCAAAGAAGACACCTTTGACTTTAGCTTCAGTGGCATTAAAACAGCCGTTCTTTACTATGTTATGAACCTGGAAAAAAAGGGAGTTTCTATTCCTACTGCCGATCTTGCCGCAAGCTTCCAGGAAAAGGTGGCCGAAGTTCTAGCAGAGAGAGTCTTCAAAGCAGCCTCCCTAAAGAAAGTGAACAGGATAGTACTAGGCGGAGGCGTAAGCTCCAACCTTTTTCTTCGCTCCTTTCTCGAAAAGGAAAAGCCAAAAGGCCTGAAGGTTTTCTTTCCTCCGCCTTCTCTGTGTACAGATAACGCCGCCATGGTGGCTGCCTGTGCCTATCCCAAGCTGAAAGCAGGGCTGACTTCCCCTCCTTCCCTGGATGCTCTGCCCAATCTCAATTTTTAGACATATCTGCACTTCAAAGCCTCTTAAGCGTCGATAGTGTGAGGCTTCCAGAGAAGAAGGTGTCCTATCCAAGTCAAAATTCTGATCTCTCCTCCCTGTGGATAATGTGGATAACTCTGTTAATAACCATGATTAAGGAATTAGAGAGATATTTCCGCTAATAGGCCAACACAGAGGGTCACGGAGATATGCGACTATGGAATAGCCTCCATACAGCTACTTACGTCTGTGGGTATCTTCGCCGGGTAGCTTTACAGAAAGGATGAGATATGCTAGCATAGTCCTAGATTACAGGAGGGTGGACGGACTTGATCGATCTACATACCCATAGTCTCCTCAGCGATGGAGATCTCTGTCCGGCAGAATTGGTGCAGAGAGCAAAGTATAGTGGATACAAGGTTTTAGGGATCACCGACCACGTCGACCCATCTAATCTAGATTTGGTCGTTCCTCGGATAGCTGAGTTTTGTGAGAAGACCAACCATGTGGAGAAAGGAATTCAGATCATCCCTGGAGCTGAACTCACCCATGTTCCTCCTCCCCTCATTCCCGAACTTGCCTCTAGAGCGAGAGAAAAAGGAGCTATCCTGGTACTGGTTCACGGCGAAACTATAGTTGAACCCGTTCCTCGGGGAACCAATAGAGCAGCGCTGAATGCCGATATCGACATTCTAGCTCACCCCGGTATCATCTCAGAAGAGGAGGTAAAGATAGCGGGGGAACGAAGAATACTTCTGGAGATATCGGCCCGATCCGGACATTGTCTGACTAATGGCTACGTGGCCAGGTTGGCTACGCGCCTTGGGGCAAAACTGGTTTTGAATACTGACGCTCATGCGGTGGAAGATCTCATCGCATCAGAGCGGGCGCGAGAAATCCTTGTGGGCGCGGGACTATCCAGCACAGAAGTAAGAGAGACCCTGGAGAATTCTCAACGATTAGCCAAGAAGCTGTATTTGAATAAGAGTTAACCTAACTCTTCATGCGAAGAAAAAATCTGTCAAGATACTTGATTAAGGAGGGATAGTTTTGAATAAAAAGAGATGGTTAGCCATAGGGGCAGCTCTAGGCCTGCTTATGGGAGGGTTTCTCCTGGTGGGAGCTCAGACGCCGGAAGGACTTCTTATGCCCCTTCAGCCTCTGTTAGAGACGTATGAAATTATCCAGACGCGGTATATAGAAAAAGTAGACCCTTCCAAGCTAGTGGAAGGAGCAGTTAAAGGAATGGTCGAATCCCTGGGTGACCCCTACTCCTCCTGGATTGACTCTGCCGAGCATGAGAGACGAGAGATGATACAACAAGGACGACTGGGAGGGCTGGGAGTCAGGATTGCCACTAGAGACGCTTTTCCTACCATCCTCCATGTCCTGGAGGGGACTCCGGCTGAGAAAGCCGGCCTTAAAGCAGGGGACCAGATTAGCGTTGTGGATGGCAGGTCCACTAGAGAGACTAGTCTGGAGGAAGTAGCTAACAGACTCAGAGGTAAGGTGGGAACCCGGGTGAAGCTTACCATTCAAAGAGAAGAGAAGCCTTTAGAATTCACACTCACCCGGGCCATAATCAGGGAATTCACTATCAAGAAGGAGAAGCTGGATGAAGAGGTTGGTTACCTTCATATTGTAGACTTCCAGAGCGGGAACACGGCCAAGAATGTGAAGGAAGCTCTTCACGAATTCAGACAGGAGAAGATTGTCGCCCTCATTCTTGACTTAAGAGACAACGGAGGTGGCCTTCTCACTCAAGCTGTCGAAGTAACTGATGAGTTCTTGAATTCCGGGAAAATAGTTTCCGTTGAAGGAAGAGATCCTACCGGGTCCCAGGTATATCACGCCCAAGCCGGGGAGGCACTGCCCGACATACCTCTGGCTGTGCTCATCAATGAAGGAAGTGCTAGCGCCTCGGAAATCGTTGCTGGAGCAATTAAGGATCACGGAAGGGGACTTCTCGTAGGAACTGATAGCTTTGGCAAAGGAACGGTGCAGGAGACATTCCCCTTGCCCAACGGAGGAGCTGTCACTATGACCATAGCTAGATACTATCTTCCTTCAGGAGAAACTATTAAGGAGACAGGAATTGTGCCGGACATAACCGTTGAAGCTTTCCAGCCTACGGAAAAGCAAAACGAGGCTCTGGCGGGCCTGCAGGAGTCCAATACCATCGAGAGTTTCCTGGGGGACCATCCCCATTGGGAAAGAGAAAACTTAAGGCCTCTCATACAGAAACTAAATCAAGAGGGAATCGACGCGGATGAGGAACTGGTGAGAAGACTCCTGCGAGAAAAGGACAGAGATGAAGAAAATGACTTTCTTAACGACCTTCAGCTTCTTCGAGCATGGGAAGTTTTGAAGGCAAGGTAATGAAAAAGTCTCGTCTTGTTCTCTATTCATTGCTGCTTTGCGTGCTGCTGGGGATAGGAGTGGGTCTCTGGATTCAATCTCAAACCGGCGAGTATCTAGAAAGATGGGAGCTGATAGATGCGAAAATAGGGGCAGGAATAAGAGAATTGGCATTCCCCGTTCTGGAAGAGGACACCAAAAGGGTGGGCTTTCTCTTCTCCGTGCCGCAAGGGCAAAAGATCCTGGAGATACCATTCAACATCTCTCTGGATAGACTCCCCCAGAGGCTCAGGCAGATGTTTTCTCAACGGGGAGTAAAGGTCCACAAGATCAAAACCCGAAACCTTAAGAATAGGTATGAGGTTCTGATGAGGCTCGGATGGGAAAAGAAAATCACCCATACCTTAGAATTCATCCTCAAAAAGAAAAAGGTAGCTCTTCTGATTGATGACTTTGGCTACTCCAATGGTCCGGTGGTGGAAGCTTTCCTGGATGAACTCAGTATCCCCTTGACCATATCTATTATTCCCGGCACTCCATACGCAAATCTAGTGGCAGAGAAGGCTCACAAAGGAAAGCAGGAGATCTTTGTCCATCTTCCCATGCAGCCCCAGGGAGAATTCAAAGGGGGCTATCGGTGGATAGTTCTGGACGGGATGCCGGAGACGAAGATAAAGGAGTTGGTGAGGGAAGCCATCAAAGATGTCCCTCATGCCAAAGGTCTCAACAACCACATGGGTTCCTTGATTACTACGCAAGAGCAGCCAATGCGAGCTATTCTGGAGGTAGTAAAGAGGGAAAATTTGTACTTCGTGGACAGTAGAACTGCCCACGATTCTGTGGCACTCTCCTTAGCGAGAGAGCTGGGAGTGAAATCGGCTCGGAATGATTGCTTCCTGGACAATCACCAAGAAATAGAATATATTAAGGAGAGATTCTACAGCCACCTGGAATCTCTCAAGGGTGGAAGAGGATCAGTGGCACTGTGTCACGCCACCCTGACTACTGCGCGGGCCATAAAAGAGATAACCTCTCATCTGGAAAAAAGAAAGATAGACCTGGTCTTTGTTTCAGAGGTAGTAGAGTAAGGAAAGAAGGAGCACAGTATGAAGAAGGAAGTAGGAATAGGAATCATATTGTATCTTTTGGCCTTTGCCTCTTTGGCCCGAGGCGAAATCAGTCCTGATCTAGTCGACATTCCTACGCCCAGGGTCCTGGACAGGTACCAGACCCAAGTAACCTTCCGATTTTACCGGGAGGGGGGACTTCTGGTGAAGGGAAAGGTAGGATTGACAGAGAGACTCAGCATGGGACTTTCCTATGGAGCGAGGCGAGTGGTGGGAGATGGACAAATAAGCGGGAATCCCCGGCCAGGTCTTTCGTTGAAATATCTCATCATCCAGGAGGGCGAGGATTTGCCTTTTTCCCTTACCCTGGGCTATGAAGGCCAAGGGTATGGCCTGCACTACAGCAAGCAAGATAATGTTCAGGTCAACTCCGGAAGCTATCCGGTGGAAAAGCAGTATGAGTTCTACGAAACGAATTCTAAAGGATTTTTCCTGGTTATGGGGAAGGAAATCCCCCGGGGAATCTATGTGGTGGGGGGTGTCAATCACTCCTTGGAAGTCGCTCCTCAAAAGAGAAGCGTGTCGTTCTTTGTGGGAGTAGAAGAGCGGTTCACCTCCAGCCTGGTGGTAAAACTGGAATATAACAACATCTTTCATGACGAGGTCAAACACGCCGACTTTCTGGAAGACTATGAGGGTGAGGAGGACTTCCGAAAATCTGGAGGAGAACTTAACCTTGGGATCGCGTGGTATTCTAGTCCGTCGATCAGCTTGGAGCTTGACTTTAGGGATATAACTCAAAGATTTGATCCTTCCCCAAACAGGGTTTTTCGAATAAACTATTTTGGAAAATTCTAAAGATGGAAAAATACAGCCTGGATTTTGAAAAACCTATTAGGGAACTTGAACGAAAAATTGAGGA
>Ga0209978_10000891_pt1 | contig 11884 bp, 18 predicted proteins | sample BentaG_FD_182805 | JGI IMG/M metagenome (GOLD analysis project Ga0209978, IMG submission 182805) | Deep subsurface microbial communities from South Atlantic Ocean to uncover new lineages of life (NeLLi) - Benguela_00093 metaG (SPAdes)... | ecosystem: Environmental > Aquatic > Marine > Oceanic >...
TTAATGAGTTAAAAAAATGCCGTCAGTTGCTTGATGAACAAACAAGCAAGAAATAAAAGAGATAAAATGAAATGTAAAAAATGCGGTTGGGAGTTGGAGTACATACCACGTTCTTTTCAAGAACAAGTCAGAGAGATTATAGGAGGGCAAAAGAGGAAGGGATATTGGAGGTGCCCCAATTGCGGTTTTAAAAAGGGGAGGATAGGAGATATAAATGGTAGGAATGAGAAGAAAAAAACCGTATCCTGAAGAATGTGTCTTGATACCAATAACTGGAGAACCCAAACCTTGTATCGAGGATAAATGTTATCAGTGGGATTCAGAGCAAAACAAATGTAAATTGCTAGTAGTGAAACAAAAAATAAAAATATGAAAACATGAGGTTACGAAATTGTAGGTCTGAGGGGGGAAACATGGCCAAATGTGAGAGATGCGGTAAGAAATTAACTTTTCGAAATAATTATGGAGGTATATGCGAGGAGTGTTATGACAAAAGACTCAGGGAAGAAAAAAGAAATAAATAATGCGGTTATTTACGAACAAGATGAAAGGAAAAAGTCGGAGAGAGAGAACTGTTAAGAAATTGATATTAAAAGATGATGAATTATTACATATAACGACATCTGTTGAAGGACCGTTGGGATATGAGAATTCTAAAGATTACCGTCTTTCAGTAGTTTCTGATGGTGGATTGATTGTTGAGAAAATGACTCCTGGTGGTTGGCGGCGTTTAAGGTGATTTTTAATGAAATGTGTTAAATGCAAGTTTAAAGACAGAAATACTGGTGTTTGTACCTATCCTTTTGAAGTAGTTGCTGTTGGTGATAAAGAACTTGATAAGAAAGGAAATGTTGTAGGATGTGCGCATGGTCGAAAGAAATAAGAGAATAAGTACAGATGTGGATATTTGGATTTATTATTCTGAGAATATAAGGTGAGAGATGAAGATAGTATGGTGGAAAAATGTGATGGATGTGGTAAAGAATTATGGTTTCTTGAAGGAAATATCTATATTCTGCCTGATGGTGATGGTTCCAAACGTGAACTTTATTGTAGAAAATGTTATGATAAAAAAACCAAAAGAATGAACTTATTTATAAATAATTATGATTTGGAAAGGAAAAGCTTGGTATGATCGTATAGTCAGACTATTGGTATGTAATTGATAGTGTGGATATAAAGATGAATGGAAATGAGATGAAGAGTAAAACTCGTTCTGATGAAGATGAGTTAATGCATTTGGATGATGTTGAGGTCGTTGATTTTGTTGAAATGAATCTGAACGATGCAATAGTGATTGCTGGTTTTCCTTCGATAGGTTTGGTTAGTACTATTGTCTCTAATTATTTGATTGATGCTTTAGGTTTGGAACAGATTGGTGCTTTGAATTCAGCGCAGTTTCCTACGCTTTCTGTTGTTCATACTGGAGAGCCATTGTCTCCTGTTCGTATCTATGCAGGTACATTGGAAAATGGGAGGAAGATTGTTGTTTTTGTCTCTGAGTTTAAACCGAAATCTAATTTGATAAATTCTTTATCAAATACTGTTATTAAATGGGTGCGTGAGAGGGGATGTAATCTTTTGATTTCTCCTGAAGGTATGGTCGTTGAAGGTAAAGACGATAGATCTTCTGGAGAAGATAGCGTTGGTGAATCATTTGCAATAGGATCAACAGAGAATGCTAGAGCCATGCTCAAAGATATGAACATTCCTCAGTTTAAAAATGGGATAATCGCGGGTGTCTCAGGAGTTTTACTTAATATAGGGAAACAGGTAGGTTTTGATGTGATTGCGATACTTGCTGAGGCGCATCCGAACATTCCTGATGCAGGCGCTGCGGCATCTTCTCTGACTGTTATCGCTACATTATTGGGTGTTGAGATTAATGTTGGACCGCTATATGATGAGGCCGAACGTATTGAGAAACAACTTCAGAAATTCCATAAACAAGCCAAACCAATGACATCTGGCCAAGCTCCGCTACCAGGTATGTATGGTTAGAATTATAGTTTTATTATATCTGCTTCTGTTTCGTATTTTTTTGTTGCTACTTTTGCCTTTGTAAATTTATTGTTTTATATGAGATATAGAGTTATCGAGGTATTGTTTTTAAATCGATAGTTGTTATAGGGTTTTGAGGCGATGGAGATATGACTTGTCCGCTGTTTGTTGATGATACTAGAAAATGTACTTCAGAGGTAAAATCAGTCCCTGTTGCTACCTATGATTTCTGCATGTCTGAAATGTATAAAGACTGTCCATTTTTCAGAGTTCTTAATAAGATAGGTCATACTTGTGAGAATATTAAGGATTGTTCCTTATATGCACATTTTAAGATGGGGGGATTTGAAAAATTTGTGGAAATAACAAAGCAATATTGTCTCTCAGAAAATAACGTTAATTGCAAGATATATGTCTTGAAGAAATCAGGGGAAACTGTACCAAGTGATTTGCATCCTGATGGTGGATGGCTATAGAAATATGGTAAAAACAGGACTGAATATATCTTGAGAGTTGGAAAATGGTTTGTAAAGAAACAGCTGTTTGATAATATAAAATATAGGTGAATGCATGAAAGATAAAATCAAAAGAGAGGTTCTTGAATGGTTTGAGAACAACGAATGTACTGACGATGAATCTATAGGATATTTTGTTGACATGATAATGGATAAAACAACTGAAGGCATATTTGAAGAAATTAAGAAATAGCTAAAAGATGAATTTTTAAGTGGTAATTTAAAACATGATTTTATCATCTCCTCTGATTATTATTTAGAGCTTAAGTTAAAAGAAGTTAAACAGAATTTCTCAAAAAGCAATGATTTCCTTCGCTCTAATGACGATGAATAGAAACATATAATGATTTTTTAGAGGTGGTTAATAGTTTTCTATCTCATTATTTTATTATATATCTTTTTAAATGAGTAGCTGTTAATGGCATCGGAATTCGGGGAGGAATTATCATGAATGCCTTGGAGAAAGTCATGAGTATTATCGGAGGAATTGCATTTCTGGGTCTTGGATTATGGTTTGAAAGTGCTTTTTCTGAAGGAAATACTGCATTTGTATTGTTTTGCATAATATTTATTGTTGCTATTGTTGCAACTATACTTTCATATACATGGAGACCCTATAAGCGAAAAGTACAGGAATAAAGCATATAAAAAAACATTTTTGGATAAATGCAGATTAACAATTGAAAATAAAGAATGTAAAAAAAGGAAACAATAGGGTGATAACATAGACAATAATGAATATCATAAACAAGAGGATTCAATAGAAGAAATTATGCATGATCTTCAAATAATAGGCGATGCTGCAATTGAAGATGATAGAAATAAAATTCTTATTGCAAAAACACTATTTGCATTACCTGATGAAATAAAAGACAAGGTTTTATCTGAAGTATTGTTTGTTCTTTTGGAGTCATATGGTATAGCAGGTTGTTTATCCATTCCGTTTCCGAAAGGTTGCATAGAGATAGAACAACCTTTTATATTGTTAAATTTTGTTTTAATAGAGAGAGAATCAGAATCTTGTAAAATGGATTTTATTGCTCATGAGATAGCGCATTTTGTTTTAGGACATCATAAATCGATGGTATATAATCCATTGGATGAAAGAAAAGCAGATGATCTAGTTGAAAAATGGGGTTTTAATCGGGTATATAATGATTATGAGCAATTTGAAAAGACTGTCAAAGACAAATCAGAAAAAACAAAAATAAACCCTTGGCATATTTTTCTTTTATTTTAGGAGTGTCATCCATTAACATCGTTATATGCGATTTTTTGTTTGTTCGTAAAATACCCTGTTATCTTTGGTTTGGAAAAAACAAATATTTTTTCAACTTGCGCGTATATGATTGTTTATATCAGTATAATCAATTCAGTAGGTATTTTAGTGTAAAACGAAAAGTATCTTTGGTACTTTCAGTTTTTACTGATATAATTATTAATAAAAGGTATTTTGTGAGACGACTCCAGTATATCTTTGGTATAACCGGCAATTATCTTCCAACAGGGGTAACATTGATTCCATATGGTGGGAGCATTTAACCTATGCGCCGTAGTCTCCCCAGCGGCTTATTCTTTGGGCATATTACTTTAAGCCATCATGCCCGATTCGGGACTCCAATCACAGTTATATGATCATATTAAAACCTGCCAGATAATGCTTCCATTATGCATTATTGATTATTTTTTAGAGTCAATGTTACTTTTAAGTTGTAATAAAGCTTCGTTAATGGCATGAGATAAAGTTGAAAAACGTTTTGTTTCTATTTTGGATTCCACCCAATTAAAGAGTTCCGGATCTATTGAAACTGATCGTTTTACAGATAATGGTCCTTTCTTTTTTGGTCGTACCATAAATTATGATATTGTACCGAAACTTATAAATACTTCTATTACTATAACATTTTTAGTAATACCATAACCTACTAATAATACGGTTTGGGTAAATATCAAATCTAAGGAGAACGAAACGTGTATACGGTTCAAGAAAATAATATTAACGATTCTGATAATTCATTTTCAACCAATTCACACCAAGAATTGGCAGGAGGTAGAAAACAAGAATGGAAAACAATTGTAAAAACAATAGGCAGCCAATCTCAAAACAACATAGAAACAAAAGGTTTACCCATGGAGGATCAACTAAATGTAGTCCTCAATAAAGCTAAAAGAATCGACTTTCCAATAACACTGGATCCACATATTGCATCGTTTACCGATGTTGTATTACACGGTATTCTTCGTCAACGAAAAGCAAAATCAACAGTCAGTAAACTCATCGGATACGCTCGATTCATGGAAAACCACCAAGTTCCAGTAGATTTCAGAAATCCAACCTATGAAAATTTCATTCGTCACATGGATTATAGAGAACAAATCGAACACGCAGGATATGGTGCTCTCGGGCGTGAGTGGGATACTATGAAGATGTTTCTTCGAGCATATGGTATTCCACTATCAGATTGGCCATACAAACCACCATCGAGACCATATTACATGGCAAAAACAGTACCATTACCCGATCAAATAAATCAAATTATACATCTGATCTATTCTAACGACCCATATGAAAACGCATTGATCCAATATCTTCTCACACACAACTTTGTCATCGGCTGGCGTATCCCAAGCGAACCAGCTATCATCAAAGTCAGTGATGTCAAACTTGAACTCGGTGAAATCATCATTACAGAACCAAAGAAACACTATAGCACAAGACCAGTAGACCCAAAGGAAATAATGACAAATTCCAGAAGGAAATCCTTCAAAAACTGGATTGATGCATGGAGACCTAAAGTTGCAAACCAATACTCCGATGATTACCTTTATCTCAGACCAGATGGAAAACCATTCACCAAAGAATCACTACGCATGTTTCTTAATAGAAAAGCAGCACCTAAAATCAAACAAATATTCCCAGAATACCATAACTATATTGCACGAGACTTCTGCGCAATCGCACGACTCATTAGAACGAAAATTCAATATGGAGCATTTGATGAATTCGAAGTCAAAGAATGGCTCGGGCATACCAAGATTCAAACGACAATGAACTACATCAAAGACGCGAAACGGTACTACAACAAAGCACCATATGACTGGATCCACCGTGTCCTCAAAGCTGAATCAAAAACTAGCGAGGTAAACACGGAAAATCAAAAGAGGGCAAAAATAGGGTCTTTTGACCAAAATCCCTCCGAGAAAGATGAACGGACGTGGCGGGATTCGAACCCGCGATCACTGGCTTAGAAGGCCAGTGCCATATCCAGGCTAGGCCACACGCCCAATACTGACGCTGAGGAGGAGATTTGAACTCCCGATCCCCTTGCGGAGAACCGGCTCTCAAGGCCGGCGCGTTAGGCCAGACTTTGCTACCTCAGCATACTATCAAATAATTGCAAAAGGGTATAACATATCCTTATAAAAAGAGTTTTTCTACGACTTTAAAACAATCTCGATGTGGACGCCATCAGGAACATGTATACGCATGAGTTGACGAAGCGCTCTATCGCTTGCATCAAGATCAATGAGTCGTTTATGGATTCTCATCTCCCAGCGATCCCAAGTTTCAGTCCCTTCCCCATCAGGAGATTTTCTACAGGGAACCCGGAGATGCTTCGTCGGCAGTGGTACAGGACCACGCAACGCAACACCAGTTCTTTCTGCAATCATCTTGATTTGAGTACAAACTTCCTCAAGTTTTTTTGATTCTGTACTTGTAAGTGATATCCGTGCTTTCTGCGCTGGCATCCTTTATTACCCCAATAATATAAAAAAAAGGGAGAAACTTATTTTGCTTCTTCTACATCAAGACAAATACCAGCAGCGACTGTCTGTCCCATGTCTCGAATGGCAAATCTCCCCAGCTGCGGGATTTTCTTTGATGGTTCAATGACCATTGGACGGGTTGGAACAATCTTTACAATTGCTGCGTCACCAGTCTTTATAAAGTCAGGGTTTTCTTCCTTTACTGTACCTGTTTTTGGATCAAGTTTCTTTTGGATTTCCTCAAATCTACAGGCTACTTGTGATGTGTAGCAGTGAAACACTGGTGTGTATCCTTTCGTTATTACAGATGGGTGATTGAGTACCATGATTTGTGCCGTGAATGATTTTGCAACAGTTGGCGGATTGTTTGATGGTCCAGCGACATCTCCTCGTCTGATGTCGTTTTTGTTCACACCTCTCATATTAACACCAACGTTGTCACCAGGTTCTGCTTGAGATATCTGTTCATGATGCATTTCAATGGTTTTTACCTCTCCTGTTATTCCGCCGGGTTTTGTACTGGGTTTAAAGACGAGTTGCTGGCCAGGTTTCATAACGCCACATTCTACTTTTCCAACAGGGACCGTGCCGACACCTTTTATCGTGTAGACATCTTGAATTGGCCATCTGAGTGGTAACTGAGTTGGTTTTTCAGGGATGGTGAAGTTGTCAATTGCCTTGAGAACAGTGTCTCCGGTCCACCAGTCAATTTTACCTTTTTCTTTGACGTTGTCACCTATGTAGGCAGACACTGGAACATATTGTAGTTGCTCGCTTTTATAACCAACGCTTTTTGCAAGTTTTTCAATCTCGTCTTTTACAGTCTCATATCTGCTTTTATCGTAGGCTGGTTTTGTATCATCCATTTTATTGATTGCAATGATCATCTGTTTAACACCAAGAGTTCTTGCAAGAAACATATGTTCTTTTGTCTGAGCCATTATTCCCTCTGGAGCAGCTACAACAAGGATTGCAGCGTCAGCTTGGGACGTCCCGGTAATCATGTTCTTTACGAAGTCTCTGTGACCTGGAGCATCAATGATTGTGATATAGTATTTATCCGTATCAAATCGTTTGTGGGCTACATCTATTGTGAGTCCTCTCTCTCGCTCTTCTTTTAAATTATCAAAAATCCATGCAAGAGCGAAAGTTCCTTTTCCTTTTGCTTTTGCTTCTTCTTTATATTTTTCGACCATGTGTGCAGGGAACTGCCCAGTTTGAAGCAATGTCTGTCCGACTAAAGTGGATTTTCCGTGATCGACATGACCGATAATTACCATATTCATGTGTGGTTTATCTGCCATAATTTTACCTCCATTTAACTACATTTCAATTTAGTATTTATTCTTTTTCCTATTCTTTGGGTTTGATAGCGTATACTCTTCTTATTTATAAGATTTACCTAGAGAGATAAACAGAAGATTTGATAAATTATGATTTTTGATTTTGTTTTTCATTAATTGTTGTGTTGAGTCTCTGCATAAACTCTGTTTTAAGACGATTAAGGGAAGTTTCATCATCAGCCTCAGCAGTTAATCGAATAATTGGGCTTGTATTGGACTGTCGTATAAGCACCCATCCTTCATCAAAAGTAACACGAATTCCATCTAAAATGTTTGTATTTTCAAACTCCTTAGTAAACTCAGCCTTCAATGCCTCAACAACGCTAAACTTAATAGCGTCTGGACAGTTGATTTCTTCTCGAACAGTCGGGTAGAGAGGAAGCTCGCCAACAAGTTCACTAAGTGTTTTTTCATTATTTTGAAGGATTTCTGCCATCTTTAGAGGAACCACAATTGCATCATCAAACAAGAAATATTCAGGCAGGATAACATGACCTGAAGACTCAATCCCAAGACAGGCGTTTTCTTTCTTACCCTCAAGAGTTAAAAAAGTATGTCCAACACGGATCTGTTTAACAGTAAAACCAAGTGGCTCAAGCTGCTCTCTAACAGCTTTAGAAACCTCCACATTGACAATAACTGTTCCCCTCTTATCGGTGATTCCAAATTTTCCCAATATAATACCAGTCTCATCAGCAGACAACACTTTGCCTGTGTTGTCAACAAGTACTGCTCTATCGCCATCTCCATCAAAGGCGACACCGAAATCACACTGTTTTTCACGCACGGTATTCACAAGTACACCAAGGTTCTTTGCCTTCGGTTCAGAAGGGCGCACTGAAAACGAAGGATCAATATCGCAAAAAACAGGTACTACATCCAAACCTAAATCTTTAAAAATCTCTGGTACAGAAAGCGCCATACTTGCACCACCGCAATCAACAGCAACTTTGATAGGTTTTTTAAAGTTAAATTTTGAAAGGAAAAAATCCTTATAATTTATCTTCGGATCAACTGTTTGAACAGCTCCAACCAGTCCCCAATCAACCGTCTCAAATTCATCATTGAAAATGAAATCTCGGATTTTCTCAAGTGCCTCGACGGGAAAGCCAACGCCATCGCCATAATAAAACTTGATGCCGTTCCATTCCGGTGGCAAATGACTCGCTGTAACAAATGCGATGATATCCTGATTTGACTTCCATCCAGCAAATAAAGTTTGTCCAAATGTTGAGGTCCCTGTATATTGAACATCTACGCCAGTTGCTGACACTCCAGAAATAAACGAATGAACAAGAGGAGGGCTGGATTGACGAATATCATTACCCACAGTGATATTCTTTCCGTTGAGAACTCTCTTCACATACGTTCCTGCAGCTTGCCCAATCTTGTAAAACAACTCTGGAGAAATATCATCTTGATATATTCCTCTAATATCATAGGCTCGAAAAATATGCCTAGAAATGTTATTCTGCATAACATGGCAATTATAAGTATGTTATAAAAATTTGATTGAAACTTGATTTTCAATACTTTTTAGGTTATTTCGTAATTTTTCGTAGGAATTTGTTTAACGGTGAATTACGTGCTTTATAACGCCGTTCTTCCTCAAGTTCTTCTAATTTGGCAAGTCTGTCACCTTTGAATCCTTCTTTTGATTTAGATTTTAAGGCTTCAAGCTCACCTGAATCTAGCCAGACCCCGCCGCAAGTAAGACAGACATCAACTTCAACATCATCAGCTACTTCTATATCCATAACATTTGCACATCGAGGACAAATCATGGGGCTTCTGCTTTTTGTACCGATATGTTTCGTCAAGTAATTTGACAGATTTCTATCTTTTAAGAGCTTACCCAGCTCACCCTTATCCAACCATATACCATTGCATTTGGGACAAACATCAATAATAATATTAGGGCCGAAAGTTTCAACTTCTTCTTTATTCATTTCAACCCAGCATCTATGGCATTCATACTTCCTTTCAGACGATGCTTTTTTAGGTTCCATACGTACAACAATATACGTTTATTATTTAATTCTTTACTGTTTTGTCATTAAAATAGATGCAAATGGTTTTGAGTTGTTTTATTCTCCAATCACATTACCGATCTGTTTTTGAGGATATCCCTTTGGAATCGGTTGACTCCATACCAATTCATTATCTAATATAGATTTTTTGGCAATGCGTTCATTATCTCCAACAACTGTATTTGTTAGACAGGAATTTCGTCCAATTTCACAACGGTCGCCTATAACACAATTTTCTAAGGTTACATTGTCACAGATATTGACGTTATCAAAAATAATTGAGGAAGATAAAGACGATTTATTTCCAATAAAAACATTATTGCCAATACTTGAATGAGTGAGTCGCCCTTTAATTGTACATCTAGATCCTTGGATATTATCTACTTTTAGATTATCCATTAAGAATTTATTCACATCAATGTAGCTTTTAATTCTTCCGACATCAATCCAGTATCCTTTAAATTCGAAACCGAAAAATTTCCCAGTATCATTAATGATTTGAGGGAAAATCTCCCGCTCCATAGACACAAGACGTCCTGTCTCAATATAATCTAAAACTTTTGGTTCCAAAAAATATGCGCCTGCATTGATAAGATCTGATGGGGCATCTTCAGGTTTTGGTTTTTCTACAAAACCAGTAACATTTCCATCATTTTGTATATCTACCACGCCAAATTCAGAAACATGTTCAACAGGCCAAAGAGAAATTGTAGTAACGGCATTGTTTTTCTTATGAAAAGCAATCATATCACTAAGATTTAGTGAGCAAATAACATCGGCATTGAGTACAAGAAAAGATCCAGTGATATGTTTTTCTGCAAATTTTACAGCACCTCCTGTACCAAGAGGTTCTGGTTCATCATTTACAATTATTTCCTTTCCAAAATCATTTGTTTTAAAATAATTCTCAATCTGATCTTTTCTATAATTGACCGCTAAAATAACTTTGTCAACTTCTTTAGGAAGTGATTTGATTAAATAAGAAATCATAGGTTTGTTAAGTATGGGGAGAAGCGCTTTTGCTCTTGTATATGTGAGTGGGCGTAGTCTTGTTCCAAAGCCTCCTGCAAGAATAATTGCCTCCATATGTTTTTCTCCGACATAATTAATTGTAAACTACGAAAACGATTCTTTGCATATTAAATTTCACCTTCCAAATCTCTGACACTGAAACATTTAAAAAGCACTAGAAATTCTGAGGTTGCAAGACAGAGGGCAGATAAACTTGCATTCTCATCTGGAAACAATCATTTAGGGCTCGTGGTCTAGTTGGTTATGACGTCGCCTTGACATGGCGGAGGTCGAGTGTTCGAATCTCTCCGAGCCCACTTAACATCTTTTTCATAAAAAGTTGTACCAAAAACATAACTCTATCATATATCTTCTTCAAATCCTCAACACATATAAGTTAGATAAGGTGTAAAATCACAATAACTTTCAACCAAAAACATATTATGCTTTTTTAATAAAACATTTGGATTAAGAATATGTACGATCCTGCTGAATTATCTAAAAAAATTGAGAATATTGTTATTAATGAAAATTGGAAAAAGTATTATCGTTTTCGTGCAACAGGGTTCTATGGTGGGGTAGCAACTGCTGATGTGGTTGGCTGTAATCTTCGATGTAAGTTTTGTTGGTCTAGCAACAGCGTATGGAATGCAAAAAATACAGGAAAATTCTATTCATCAAGACAAGTAGCTGATGCACTCCATAAGATAGCAAGGAGTAAAGGATATACCAAAGTTCGGGTATCTGGTGGTGAACCTACTATTGGTAGAAAACACTTGATTGTACTGTTGGATAATATAAGTCCAGAGTTTTTGTTTATCCTTGAAACCAACGGGATATTATTAGGAGCTGATAAATCATACGTGAAAGAATTATCTAGATTCCGCAATCTTCATGTTAGGGTATGCCTTAAAGGGTGTAATTCAGAGGAGTTTTCTATGTTAACTGGAGCAGAAAAAGGTTTTGAATACCAGATTAAAGCACTGGAAAATTTAAGAGATGAAAGAGTGGGTTTTAACATAGCACTTGTTTCTGCTAAAAATGAAAAAAAGCAATTGTTTGATAGATTGAATGAGATGGGTCTTGGGAACATTATGGTTGAGGAAGAAGAAATAAAGCTTTATCCACCTGTAAGGCGAAGATTAGATAAAGAGGGGCTTCTTCATTATTTTGAATGAAAGTAAAGATATATTGATACAATTTTTAACAATCCAAG
>Ga0209978_10000892_pt1 | contig 11878 bp, 12 predicted proteins | sample BentaG_FD_182805 | JGI IMG/M metagenome (GOLD analysis project Ga0209978, IMG submission 182805) | Deep subsurface microbial communities from South Atlantic Ocean to uncover new lineages of life (NeLLi) - Benguela_00093 metaG (SPAdes)... | ecosystem: Environmental > Aquatic > Marine > Oceanic >...
GTATACTTTTAGCATCATCAATTTGTTTTACATTTAAATGAGTCCCCAATTCATGACCTAAATAATAAAATATCGCTTCTAGCTGATGGCCAAGAGCCAATAAAGCTCCTACTTTCATATCTCCAATCTCTTTTCCAATTTTCAAATGTTTCCTCATTTGTACTAAAATTTTTGAAAGCAATTGTCGATCCATTTTTTTTCACTCTCTCTCTAAAATAATTTTTATTGTTATATTTTTACGGAGGAAATAAACCCATATAATATTGCGTCAATAATATCTTCCTCCTGAATATTGGCGCACAATTTCCTATCTGCTACTATAATTGTAGGTAAGGATGTAATCTTGTATTCTTTAGTTAATTGATAACTTTTCTCTACATCAATTTTTTCGATATATAATTTCTTTCCAAACATAGAAATATTAATTCTCTTTAGCATTTCTTCTATTGGTAAGCACGGTCCACAATGAGACGATGAAAAGAATAAAATCTTCGGATAACCTTCTTGGAACCTCTCTAACTTAGATCACCTCAAATGCTAATAGAATACTACATTAACTTTATAGATCCTTATATTTCTCGTAAAGATTTTTAATTATCGCTTGAAACGCTTCATATACACCGCTCCCTGTTTTTGCGCTAGTTTTATAAAATCCCAGAAAATCTCTCTTATCAACTACTTCCTCTACCTTGTCAATATCTATCGAACCGTCATCTAATAAATCTATCTTATTGCCGAATAATACAATTGGTATATCTCCGCAGTATTTCTTAATATCTTCGTGCCAATCATAAATGTGATTAAGGCTTTTATCAAGTTCATCTCGTGCATGTGAAAAAACTATAATTGCGGCTTTACTACCCTTGTAAAATGTCGGTCTCATAAACGAAAACTCTGCTTGACCGGCTATATCCCAAAAAAACAACTTTACTGCGCTTCCTTTTATTTTTACATCATATTTTGAGAACTGCGCTCCTAAGGTTTTAATATACTCTTTTTTAAAACTCCCTTTCGTATATTTCTTTATTAATGATGTTTTCCCCACTCCACCATCACCAATAACGGTAATTTTGAACACGAAATTCTTCCTCTCGTCACTTTCACTCATAAAATCACATTATAGTTTTAGCTTGAATGTCTTTGTAATTTCATTTACTTCTATAGAATATAATTTATAAATAGTACTTTTTATTTATATTGCTTTTTATTATTAAATGAATTGCTATTAGGTATCTAGATTTTTAAGATATTAACTAAATAAAACAATAATTAAAATTGTGTAGAATACTAATGGAGTTTTTAGAAAAAATTAAAGAGATTATTACCAAATTTACAGATGGTAAAATTAACTTAGCCATTGCAGAATCTTGTACAGGAGGATATATTTCGAATATGTTTACCAATATTTCTGGCGCCTCTAAAGTTTTTGAGAGGGGAATAATATGTTATAGCAATGCTTCTAAAGTTGCGCTATTGAATGTTGATCCTGAAAGTATAAATCAGCATGGAGCAGTATCGGAGACGGTAGCAAAACAATTGGCCAATAATATTAGAGTCCTCTCCAACGTTACCATAGGAATCGGGATTACTGGCATCGCAGGACCTACGGGCGGTACGCTTGAGAAGCCAGTGGGATTAGTATATATCGGGATTTCAACTTCCGTTAAAACCATCGTGGAGAAACATCATTTTGATGTAGATCGGATAACTTTTAAAGCTAAAATTTTGGAAAAAATCCTTTTACTATTACAGAATCTCATACAATAACTCATCAACACTCATTCTATTTTCTAAATTGGGGTGGAGAAGAACAAAAGATTCAATAAAACCTTTTTCTTTAAATATCAAATTCCTAAAAATATTGTATATATCGATTCTGGTTAGAAATAAAGTGTGAAGGTCCTTTAGATGAATGTTAAAAAGATGTATGGAATATTTTTCTTGGTATATTTCACATTAGGAGTATTTGAAGCTTATTTTGTTTTATACATTCCGTTGTTTTATTACGAGATTTTGGCTGTTAATCGAAACGATTTTGCAATCATCCAATTTTTTGGGTATCTTTCGTTAATACTAACGCCTTTTATTGCTTATATTTTTGATGCTCATATAGAATCTGAACGAAATCATAAAATCTTTGTATTTCTTTGCGTTATTTTACTATGTTCGTGCTTCTCAATTTTTCTTATTAATAAAAACATCCTATTATTGTATGGATTTTTTTTGGGAGTATATTTTCTTAGCAGGATGTTTATTCGTACAATAATGAGTAAGATTTTCCTCACTCTCAGCGTGGAATCGCAAAAAATTAAACACCATATGATATTAATCGTAAACGGAGCAAGAGGTGTTAGTTTTCTTTTAGTATCTTTGTTTTTCGATTTTGTTATTAAAAATGTCTACTCTTTACCGCAATGGGAATTGTTCTTCATGATCGGTTGGATGTTGACGTTACCATTGCTCTCTATAGTTCTGTTTTTGAGAAATAACACTATATTCAGTATTCAAAATTCAAAAAATGTTCAAAAAGATAATCAAAGCAAAGATATTAAAAAAAAGAGCCAGAAAAAGGTTAAATGGCTCGTTATTTTCTTATATATCGCTTTCTTTTTAGCGTCTTCAGATTTAATCTTTTTATCATTAGTTAGTTCGTGGGTTTTAACGAGATATAATGAGTTTTCGTTAAGAATTTTCTTTTCTTTATATTATGTGATATCGATATTTTCACTTCTTGGATATTACTTTGCTTCAAGAATCGCTAAAAGGATAAGCAATATTTTTCTTCTCTTTATTTTTTGTTGTTTCTATTTATTTTGGCTTGTTCTCTTACCGTTCTCAAACTTCCCAATGTTTTTAGTAATTCAATGTGGTCTTGCATTTTCAGGTTATATCGCAAATTATATGTATGTATCTATCGCTCAAACTATTTCAGTGAATACGCGATACAAAACTTTTGCATATCAGATAATATTAACATGCCAATCAATCGCAAATATTATTTTTACTCCAATAGGTACGTCTTTATCTACATTTATCAGCGTGGAAATGTTGATTTTTATTTCTTCAATCTTTCTTGCCTTTTCTTGTGGGATTCAGTTAACTCTCATATTAATAAATAAAATCAAGGAAAATAAAGATTTTTTTTAATCTTTTCTTTATTAAGATTTATCCTTACTGAGCCAGATATCTTCAATCATATAAAAAAAAGGGAGAAAATATGGTTTTCCCGCTTAAGGTTATTTTGTAACCCTATTTGCGGGAGAAACATTTAGGGTGCAATATCACTATAGCCAGGCATTTTTGCCTTACCTCAACATATTTTGATGAAATTTAAATTAAATATTGTATATAAACCCGCCGTCTTCTACCAATGGGTTCTAATAGCTCTCACTATCTCACCATATTTATTCAATTATAGATATAAAAACATAGAGAAAAAGATATGTGGATTTTTTTTATAAAATATAGTTTTTTTCCAATATTCATTATATGGATTATGATAATTGGTTTAATCAACAATATTATAACTTCCTTTACTCCTAGAAAGCCTTTATTTCTCTTCTAAATATAAAATCAATATTGATTATTAAACTAATTTGCCTTTTTCCATTATTTGTTTTTTTGTTCCATTTTTGTATTCAACTGTAATATTGGCCTGCGGAGCCGTGACAAAATCCCAATGAACTTGTGAAACCGAAGTGCCTCCCATCATTTTATTTGAACCAAATGCTAAATGTACGCTCCCATTAATCTTCTCGTCTGTGAGAATATAACCAATCGCTTTTGTTATTTCTGGATTGCATCCAATACCTAATTCTGCAACATTATAAGTTCTTAACTCTGGTAAATTCTTATCCTTATCAACTTTTTCGCTTTCCTTAAATGTATTAATTAAATCACTTTGATTCTCTTCAGATGTGACCTCATCGATTAATAATTTTCCTTCCTTAAATCTTAAATGAGTGTTTTTAATTATCTTATTACTCATTCTATCTCTGGTTAGGGGACAGAAAAGAGTACCATCGCCAACTTTCTCGTGAGGTGGGAAAAATACTTCTCCTGCTGGTAAATTTCCTCCTAATAATCCTAACGCAATTTGATCTTCGGAAAGCAAACCGTTATCTAAAATCATTGGGCGATCTTGAATTGTTACCGTAAAATCCGTCCCAAGATCATCTGAAACATGAACATTTTTTGCATTTTCAAAGAAGCGTCCTAAACTTTTTGTAATTTCGTCCATTTTGTTTTGAGGAACGCTCATTCCACCTACTATGAATTTTTCTAATAAATCGTATTCAATATTATAATATTTGGCAGCTTTCCTCGAGGGCCATCCTGCATAGCACCATTTTTTACCTGGCGCGTATTCTTCTTTACCTCCATACAAAATGTCTTTCAAAGGTGCGTCATGTTTAATTTTTGCATTGAGTTTTTCTCTTGGGGCTTTACTTAAAACCCCAGGGTTTTCGTAGGGCTCAATTACAATGAATGCGTCAATATTTTCGAGTAATTTTTGGTAGTGTAATGGTGAAATTTCAAGAATATCGCTTTTAATATTATCATCCTGGTATATCGTATTGATGTAATTGTCGCTGTTTGATATAATAACGGGAATTCCATTATTTCTATAGACGGTCAGGGCAATTTCTTCCAGTAAATCTTGACTATAAGTACCGCCCTTTACTAGAACATTTTCCCCTTTTCTTTGAATATTAATAGCATTAACGATATTTTTGGCACATAACTTAATTTTTTCTAATTCTACCATAATAATTCAATATATTTTTTTTCTAATATTAATCTTAAACATCTAAAAAAAAAGCTAAAATAATACTTTTGGTTTTCTTCTTCCCCTAATACTAACATTTCCAATGACAAGCTTAAATCATGAAAAAACAACTATGACAGCATTAGATTTATTACAAAGAATTGTTTTAATTAAAATATCAGTAGAATGAATTCTTTTTAAGATCACCTAATATTATTGTTTTGATATTGAGCAAGAAGGAATTATGGTTATACGGGAAGTAGGTTTATTATTTCGAGGATTTACATTAGTAAAGAAAAGTTATCACAAAACTACTTTAGGAAAAATCGATGCTGATCTTAGAAGTGGTTTACTTACTGCTCTCTTGAATTTTGCAGAAACTGCATTTTCTACAGGCGCCGTAGAATATTTTCAAGGAAATAGATTTACTATTGCGTTTATAAATGCAAAAATTTTATCAGATGACAGTAATGAACCAGAATTATTAGTTTCATATGCGATCATAGATAGACAAAAAAAGATCGATAAATATATCCGTAAAATCGTCAATCCTCTATTAAGTAAGGTTGCCCAGGAATTCAAATCGCAAAATGAAGGCAAAAATTTATCAGAGGTTTCTCAATTTAAAATTTTTAAACAGTCACTTGATAAAATTTTTGGTTCCAATGTCAAGAAAATCGATCAGAAGTTCGATGGTCTTTTCTATTAGAAATTTATTTTTTGATTTTTATTTTTTTTAAAAACCATAACATTAAAGGTAGAGCAATTGTAGCGTCGGCAATAACCGTTGAAAATTTTGCTCTCTCGTTTACTTTTCCCCATGAAATTGCTTCGTGCAAAGTCGCTCCACTAAGACCGCCTTGTTCCGGACGATCCATAGTTATCTGAATTGCATACTGTGCTGAATTTGGACAAAATTGAAGCGATTGCATTATAAAATTTTTAGGAACTCCTCCACCGACAATACATACTCCCGCATGTTTAGTATCCCATGCTAAATCTACCATCTTTAACATGTCTTTGAAATGATTGAGATTTAAATTTTTGTGATGAAATCCTAATTGTAATGCTAATCCTGAATCAGTAAAAGCGGGACAAAAAATTGGGATGTTTTTTTCTGCACAGATTTTTAGAATTGAACTTTCATTTTCTGGTAGTTCATTTCCAAGAAACTTTAGAAAAGAGCTTACTGGCATGTTTTGGTCGGGTATCTCCAATTTTGATACAAAATCCTCAATCCCTTCGTAAACATTATTCGGTAAGTATACATCGTAGATTCTGTTTAATTCTTGGTTATGCAACTCAGAATCAACAACTTCTTTTACGCTCAAATCCCCTTGCAAGTGATGATAACCTAAAGTTTCTGCAATGTCGTGGGTTAAAGAAGCACCTGTAGTAACAAGAACATCAACAAATCTCTCTTCTATAAAATCGTGGATAACTTTTTGGAATCCTGCTGGAACCAATGCCCCCGCAAGACCAAAAAATTTAACACAATCCTTATCTTGAATCATTTGTTTATATATTTCACATGCTACAGCTAATCGTTTGGCGTTAAATCCAGTGTTTTTTAAATATGAAATAAGATCAACAATATCATCATTCTCATCTATTTTAAATTGAAATACTTTCTTCAATTTCTTTTTAATATCCTCATTCGGCATAATCTTCACTTTATTAACTGTTAGAGATAAAAGAAATTAATTCAATTATTAATTTGGCAGCTAAATTGGATGTTATATTATTAGGCAAATCTAAGTTAGGAGAAATTTCAACTAAGTCAAAACCAATAATATTAATATTTTTAGTTAATTTTCTAAAGATTTTCCACAATTCACGATAAGAAAATCCTCCAGGAATAGCATAACCTGTTCCTGGTGCTATAGAAGGGTCTAAAACATCGATATCAATTGAGATATATATGTTCTTCATGTTGGATTTTTCAAAAAAACTGATTATTTTATCGACATATAAATCCACTCCAATATCATGAAGCTCATAAGCATTCAAACGAGTTACTTCCTCATTAATTGCAATTTCTAACTCTGGAATATCAATATCTCTCGTTCCAACTATCAGTATATTGTTTTTGGATATGTAATCTAAATCTAATATGCGATGGGAAACTGTAGCGTGCGAATATATACCTTTATCATAATTTTCATATAAATCGAGATGAGCATCAAAGATAAGAACCCCAAATTCATTTTTATTACCAAAAGAATCTCCTATAGCCTTTACTACGGGATAAGTGCAAAAATGATCACCTCCAACCATTATAGGAATTACTTCTTTTTTTCGACCATAAATAGTTTTCATGAAATTAACAATTTCCATAATATTGTTCTCTATATTAGCAGACTCAATTGAAACGTTTCCTACATCCACAACTTTTAATTTCGGTATTTCAATCCCCAGTTCAGTTGTTAAACCTAAATTTTCTGAAATTTCACGTATTTTTCGTGGTGCCTTTGCTGAATCAACAACTTCTAGAGAACATAAGTAATCCCAAGGGATTCCAAAAAACACAAATTCTGTATCATTATCAATTGTTTCACCAAAATCAAAAAAAGTCAAGATAAAATTCCTTTTTTCTGTGTAATTTACATTTGATTTAATATATCTATTCCTAATATGTCTAATCCAATTTTGATTACGATTTGAACGCACCTTATTAGTAGAAGTCTAGTTTTTTCTAATTTTTTATTATCAGATAATACCTGGCATGAAGAATAAAATGAATTGAAAGCTTGACATAAAGTTAAAAGATATTGAGGGATAAGATGGATGTTATAATTCTCTCTTATAGAATCTAATATTTCTGGGAAATAGTTTAATTGTTTAACCAAGAAGAGCTCTTTAGTGTGATTGATTAAGTCCCATTTAACATCCAAACCAACATTTTCTTTAGATTTAGTTAATATTGATTCAATTCTCGCATAACAGTATTGAATATAAGGACCCGTCTCGCCCTCAAATGAAATACTCTCTTTAGGATTGAATGTAAACTCGGATTTAGGGTTAAATTTCAAGATAAAAAACGACAATGCCGCTAAACCAATTGCATTTGCCCTTTCTTTTTTTTCTTGTTCTGAGAGCTCAGGATATCTTCTATCCACTTCTTCGTAAGCTAAAGTTTGCATTTTCTCAATTATATCATCAGCTTCAACGACTGTTCCTTCCCTGCTTTTCATTTTTCCTTCTGGTAAATAAACCATACCATATGAAAGATGAAATTTATCTTCTTTAAATCCAATCAGGTCTAAAACAGCAAACAACTGCTTAAAATATAGGTCTTGTTCATTTCCCACCACATAAATGGATTTATCGTAATTAAAATCTTCTTTTTTTTGAAAAGCTAAGAAAACATCTTGAGTAATGTATAACGATGTACCATCTCGTCTCAATAAGATTTTATTTGGTAGGTTAAATTTCTCCTCTAAAAAGGCAATAATAGCACCATCTTCAGTTTTACTAAAAATTCCTTTATCTAATCCTTCAAGAATTTTTTCTTTACCCATCCTATAGATATCAGATTCAAAGTATTCCTTTTCAAACGATATCTTCAGAGCATTATAAGTTTCTTTGAAGCCTTTATAAGCCCAATTGTTCATTTTTTTCCAGAGTGCTCTGGTTTGTGGATCATTCTCTTCCCATAACCTGAGCAGATCGTATACATTCTCAATTATCTTACTATCTTTTTGTTCCATTTTAGTATATTTAACATAGAAATCTCCAACAAAATGATCCGACTTTTTATCCGGTTCTTTCCCATCTCCCCACTTCTCGTAGGCGAACATAGATTTGCAGATGTGAATACCTCTATTGTTATTTAAATTAACATCAAACACAATATCTCCTTTATACTTTAAAAGATTCGATAATGAACGACTTAGCAGCATATTACGGACGTGTCCGAAGTGGAGAGGCTTATTAGTATTCGGGGAGGGGTATTCTATTACTATTCTTGAGGGTTTTGATGTAATTTTACTAATTTTTTCATATATCCTCCCATAATCTTCTTGAAGAGTAAAAATATTCTGTAGAATTTGTTGTGGCTTTACTCTAAAATTTAAGTAAGGACCCGTTGCTTCGATGACTTCTAAATAATCAGGTAACTTCATCTTTGTCTTCAATTCATTAGCTATAACATTAGGTGCCTTCCTTTCAAATTTTGCTAGGTGAAAACATGGAAAAGCGTAATTAAAATCAAAATCCGGAGGTGGTATTTCAACTAAATTCTTTATTTCCTTTACAGAGATATTTGTGATATATTCACTTAAATATTCGGCAATTGTTTTCTTATCAATGATAATCATTTTTAGCAGTGGATACAGTTCATAAATTTAAAATACTTGCTGAATGTAACTTTTATCTGTTTTGATAAATATATTTAGAATAACTCATAAAATTTTTGATAGTCTATTAATAAAACGGTTGATTTGTTTATGTCGTTTGAACAAGAAGTGAGAAAAACTTTTTCTAAACGACCTATCCTTGACGACGACGAGGTAAATGCCTTAAAGGATTTTATTTCCAGAATTCCGAAGAAGAGCTGAACCTCTTAATTTTAGAAAAAGGACAGGCAGCAATACAATTCCCGCAATCACCTGAGTTTTCGATCCAAAATTCAAAACATTTTTCAACATTAACGTAGTATTTTTTAACACTTGGATTGTTAGAAATCGTTGCTGGTTTAAAAGTTGGGTCTTTATCTTTAGTAATTGCGTCGTTTTCACAAGCATCAGCACATTTATAGCAAGTTTTACAAAAATTTTCAACTTTCTTGATAAAACCTAAATTCAAATCATCCGCTACTAGTGGCATGTCTGTAAACACTTTGCAAATTCTAACTCTTGGCCCATATTCTGGTGTGAGCAACAATCCATTTCTACCTAATGCTCCTAAACCAGCATCAACCGCCAACGGAATACTAAGTGCAGTATCGTTACCACACTGGATCGCTCGATATCCTAAATTTCTGATAAATTCTCCTAAACAGGCGATTGCAAAAGCCATTTTTGAATAACCTACGGCTGATGCAGCCGATGCTGGTTGAGCGGGAGCAGTAGAAATCGCAATTTGGTCCATTTCGATAGCCATAACAATAACTTTATTTATCCCCTTTGGTAAATCAATTGGGCTTTCTAATATAGAATTGGACGCGTTACCTTTTCTAATTCTTTCTTTTGAATCAGATTCACTGGTGGATGCAGATCTTACAAAACCTGTTTTATAAATCCACCTCTCGTTAACATCTGCAATACCAACTAGAGATGCCCCATAAAATTTAGCTGCCTTTTTCGTCTTTTCAGTAAAATTCTTTAAATCTTTTACAGGATATTTTTCTTCCATCCAATCTACACCGTAGCCTATGTCTATTAATTCTTCTCTATGCCAACTGAAAGCATGTGGAAATTTTTCATAAACAGTCCATCCTGCAGCAACCAAAGCAAAATCAATTCGAGAATATCCCTCCTTACCCGAGTTAATGTGATTATCTATATTATACTCGAACATTTTCCTATAAGTAGGTAGAGATTTATCCCACAATCTCCTATATATCATGTTATGCTTCTGTTCGAAACGTTTGTAAGAATTTTCGTCAATTTCGTAAGGAATATCTTTTTTCGTTTGCATCTCAAATCTTCCTCTTTATAAATTCCTTTTTTTTTCTATTTTTTAAAAGAGTCTAGTCTATTAAATATTATTTTAAAGCATGAAATATAAAATTTTAAGAAGAAATTTATAAGTAAAAGTATCATCATTTTCTCTATGCCAATATTTATTCTAGCAACAAGACTTCAAAACCCTAATTTAGTACAAGATCGCAAAGAACAAGGAGATAGATTCTTAAAAATAGTTAAAGAAAAAGTTCCGAATGTTAAATGGATTGCACATTACGCAATATTAGGGCCATATGATTTTATAGATATTTTCGAAGCTGATAACGAATACGAAGCAGCGAAAGTTTCTTTACTTTCCCGAACTGTGGGGGCTGAATTTGCTGAAAGTTGGACTGCTATTAAATACTCAGGATTTCTTAAATTAGTGGAAGATTTAGAGTAAAAGTAGTGTTGTTCACTTTTGAAGAGGTCTATAGTGCAAATAGGATCAGGTGTAGATCAACACGGACATAATGATGATTGCACTAATGCCGTAATAAAAGTAAAAGGAGTAACGATAATATGGTGAAAAGATGCAAATGGGCAGAATACAATGATCTAATGAAGGAATATCACGACAAAGAATGGGGGACACCTCAACATGATGACAAAATGCTCTATGAGCTCTTGATTTTGGAAGGAATGCAAGCTGGTTTAAGTTGGAATACAGTGCTTCAAAAACGAGACAATTTTAGAAAAGCTTTTGATAATTTTGACTTCAATATGATTAAAAGATACAAAGAGAATAAAATCGAGGAATTGATGCAAAACAAGGGGATAATTCGAAATAGATTAAAAATTCAATCCGTAATCACAAACGCTAAATCCTTTATTAAAGTCCAAGAAGAATTTGGTTCATTTAATAAATATATATGGGATTTTGTGAATAATAAATCAGTTTATAATTCTTGGAAAAAGTTAGAAGATTTACCTTCAAACACTGAACTTTCTACCAGAATTAGCAAAGATATGAAAAAAAGAGGATTTAAATTTATTGGAACGACTATTATATACTCTTTTTTACAAGCTATTGGAGTTGTAAATGACCATACGACTGATTGCTTTCGATATAGTGAATTGGTTAAATCACTTTAGTTCCAATTTAAATTCTCTAAACCAATTTCTTTTTCTGCGTATTCCTTTAATGCAATCCATTGAGCATCAGTAGTTCCAAAATATTTAAAAACTCCAATTCCTAAACCAAAATCAAAGGTTCTCATCTGTTTTAGCATCTCTTGAATGTTGCACTCGACTGAGTTTGTAACTGCTAATATAGGGCTTTTATATTCGTGAATTCTCTTTTTCATATTTCTCACAAAATACCAATAAAAAAAATCGCCAACTAGACCCCAAAAGATTCCATCATCTCGAGTTCCTGCTAAATAAGGATATTCCATAGGAATTGATATATCTAAAATAGAAGAGAGCTTCTTCCAATCTTGAC
>Ga0209978_10000893_pt1 | contig 11871 bp, 14 predicted proteins | sample BentaG_FD_182805 | JGI IMG/M metagenome (GOLD analysis project Ga0209978, IMG submission 182805) | Deep subsurface microbial communities from South Atlantic Ocean to uncover new lineages of life (NeLLi) - Benguela_00093 metaG (SPAdes)... | ecosystem: Environmental > Aquatic > Marine > Oceanic >...
CTCAGAGCGGATCGGCCTCATCAACACCATGGTCTTCAGCCACCTGCCTGCGAACCTGATGATGATGACGATACCCTGGCTTCCCAGCCTCGAGGCATCAGTGGCCGTCTACGCAGGCAGATCCCTCCTAGCCTCCATGGACGTGCCGACAAGACAGTCCTACGTCATGGCCATCGTGAAGCCCGAGGAGAGGAGCCGGGTGGCGGGGCTCATCAACCTTCCCCGCAGCCTCACATCGGCGTTGGGGCCCAGCATCTCTGGATTTGTTATGCAATTCATGGGGCAGTCTCTACCCTTCCTCGTGGCCGGGGGGCTCAAGGCGGCATACGATCTCGCTCTCTTCTTCATGTTCAGGAACGTGAAGCCGCCGGAGGAGAACCAGGACTAGCGGAGGGGCACATCATCCTGCTCGACGGGGATGCGCTCCACTCTGAAGACTACGGGGCGCTCCGAGTCCGGGCAGCTGAAGTACTTGATCTTGTCCATGTAGTCCCAGGGCTCTGTGACCTCCCGGCAGAAGGCCGAGGTGAGAGGGAGGATGGCGCTGAAGGCGGCGAGGCAGACGCTGTCCGTCTCCCCGAGGACCAGCCTTCCAGGGTTGCCGGTGACGGTGATCCTGTCGCCCACCCTGTAGACTTTGCAGGGCCCGGAGACGTGGGTTGGCTCGCCGTCCAGGCTCTCCGGCTCGTTCACCTCGACCACCGTGAAGACGACTTTGTACAATCTTTGTCACCTTGAATAGACTAGGATTGTTGTTTAAAAAATAAAAAGGGGTATTTTCTTCGCGATCTACTGGAAGCTGAAGGCAACCTGAACGTTCACCGAGACGCTCAAGGAGCCCTCGATGATCGGGGTGGGTGCGGGGCCACTGTCGTAGGCGGCCTCAGCGACGCTTCTGTATGGCGTGTAGGGATAGTAGACGCTCTCGCTCACCGAGAGGACTCCCGTGATCTCCAGCTCCAGGGTCTCCGCTATGAGGGCGGCTTTCCCTTGGGCGTTCTGAAGGGCCAGGACGTAGGCCTCCTCGGCGAGGCTGTCTGCGACCTCATCTGAGAGGCCGAAGGAGATGCCCTGGATGCTGTTTGCGCCGGCCTCGGCGGCCGCGTCGATGACGCTTCCGACGAGGTCGATGTCGTCCACCTCTATCTGGATCATGTTGGTGACCCTGTAGCCGGTGACGGTCCTCGTCTCCCAGTTGTAGTTGGGGCTGACGCTGTACTGGACCGTCTTGATCTTGTCCTCCCCTATGCCTAGGGCTTCGACGGCGTCGATGATCGAGTTCATCAGAACCGCGTTGTCCTCTATGGCCTCAGAGGCGACCGGGTCCTCGGTCCAAGCCCCCAGGGTCAGTGTGGCCTGGTTGGCTTGGGCTGAGGCGCTTCCGGACCCCGAGACCATGATGGCGTTCACCTGCTCGTCGCTCAGGGCGACTGCGGACATGCTCCCCAGTGAGGGGGGTATGCCTGCGGGGAACTTGAAGAGGCTGTCTTCCTCCTCGACTTGCTGTGGTCTGTAGGCGATGATTGCTCCGGCTAGTATGATCGATAGGCAGATCGCGATGACGGAGATATACTGCTTCTTGGTTTCCATTCTTCGTCGGGCAATACAGGTGGTCCTCTGAATTATATTACCATGCTTTAGAACGGTCGTTCAAAATCGTTGGTGGGGTGTTCTAACTTGTAGAACAGGGGTGAAGGGGTCGCTCCGAAGCTTCGTTAACGGGTAATCCCTAAAAATCTAATGAATCTTCTTTCTGGATATGGTTTTGTCTCAAGGCGGCAAGGAACCTCGGTATCTGTCAACGTTTATAGTACCCCCCCTTCAACAAACCTTGTTGGAGGAGACTTGGTTGAGCGATAGGGTCAGGAAGATGGAGGAGATGGCGGAGATGGAGGAGGATTACGCCGTCGCCTACGACAAGAACGTGATGGGGTTGGAGAACGTGGCCATCGCGGAGTTGATGATGAGCGTCGCCTTGGACTCCCGGAAGCACGCTGGGCTATACAGGGCGATAGCGACCATACTGAAGGGGCCGTTAGCCCTCACCGATATGGAGTACGACCAGCTGGAGGAGAGCCTGAGGAGGCACGTGGAGGTGGAGTCTAGGATGATGGAGGAGGCAAAGGCCCTCATGGAGGGGGAGGAAGACGACAGGGTCAGGAGGCTGCTGGAGGAGATCCATGCCGACGAGGTCAGGCACCACAGGTTCCTCTCAAACCTCTTGGAGGCCGTCGTGAAGAAAGACCTCATCTTCGAGAGCGATGTCTGGGACATGATCTGGAGGGACGTCCCGACCCACGGGGCTCCCCGGGATCCCTATGCTTGAGGGATCTTGGAAGAGCCAATATACCTCAAATTTTTTCACTTGTTAGTAGCTGTATATCTTAGGGGTCTGTCATGCCCATCTTGGATTCTGGAGAAGTGGAGAAGAGCGGTTTGAGCAAGGTTGCTGAGCTGATGGCTGTGGCAGCGAGGACCGCACCCAAAACAAGGGGCGTGGACGAGATAGTGACGGCCGTCGTGTGCGGTGAAGAGAAGGACGCCATCGCCGACGAGATGGCTAGGCTGTACAAAGACAAGCGGAATCCCTTGGCTTTCTTCGAGAGGGATGCGGGTAACCTTAGGAGTTCCCCCTACTTGGTATTGATCGGTGTCAGGGGGACCAAGCCGAAGAGGCCTGAGAACCCCCTGAACTGTGGCGCCTGTGGCTATGACACCTGCGCCGAGTACATCGGGGTCGAGAAACGGGAGGGGGAGGACTTCACGGGGCCCCTCTGCGTCTGGCACGCCGTCGATCTGGGGATAGCCCTCGGGTCGGCCGCGAAGATGGCCTCCGAGCTCAACGCTGACAACCGGCTGATGTACTCTGTGGGGGTTGCCGCAAAGAAATTAGGTGTCATGGATGCCGACGTCGTCGTTGGGATTCCCATCTCCGCCGAGGGGAAGAACATCTACTTCGATAGAGGGTAGTAATAGAGGGATCCAAGACTCTCTTGGGCCTTAGCTCACTCTAGGACCAAGAACTTCGGCTCTTCTAGGAACGACCAGGGGAACGGCGTGGGCCTGTCCCTGTTGTACATCTCGAACAGCTTCTCCCTCAGCTCAGCGTCCTTTGCCGTGAAAGGCGCGGCCTCCCTCTGATACATCACCGCTTTGTAGACGTCGAGGTAAGCGCCGAGGGTGTCGGCCTTCACTCGGAGGATAATCTTCTCCTCTCTCCTGATGTCTATGTCGGTATCCGATGTGGGGCCTGAGGACCACTCTACCGCGTATTTCTCGCCCAACTCCTCTGCCGCCCTCTCCAAGTCGACCCGGTCCCACCACCTATAACGGACGTGGCGATAGGCCTGCAGGGCTGGCGAGCCCCCCCTCCTCTCGTTCTCCTCGTTCCACAGTTTTATCAGCCTGTAGATGGCGTCGTCGTAGGTGAGGTTGGCATCCCCAGACTCTGCCAGGATCTCTCCCTTCACCATGGTAAGGCGTCTGTGGGTCTCCTCCGTTATCTTGAGGGTTTTCATCTCACTCTAAAAGAGAGATGAATAGTATCATATATAAATATTACACTGAGTATACCATATACTATTCAATAGTAAATAATCCGCGCACCTTTTAACATTAACAACTGATTGTTATCGTAGACGGAAGCCACAATCGCGCGCTGATAAAATCAAGGACTCTAACTTGGATAGAGTCGATGTCGTCCGGGAGTATCCCCCAATTCCACAGGCATCGATGTGCGATGCTATAAGATATATCCCTCCAAAGCGTAGTTCTCATGATCCCAATGTTTGACCTGATTCTGAAGGATGGTATGATCTACACCGGGGCGGGCAATCCCTGGTTCAGAGGGGATGTCGCGGTCAAGGATGGGTGTATCGTCAAGATTGGCAGGTTCTCGGGAGATGCCGAGACGGTCATCGACGCCTCCGGGAGGGCCGTCAGCCCGGGCTTCATAGACCTCCACGACCACTCTGATTTCTCCCTGCTGGTGGAGAGGCATGCCGAGAACAAGATCAGGCAGGGGGTCTCCACCATCGTCTTCCCCAGCTGCGGCGGTGGAGCGGCCCCCATCAACGAGGAGATGAGGGAGCAGATCCTCCGGAGGAGCCCCGCCCTGGCGGAGGGGGGCGTGGAGATCGACTGGTCCACTGTGGACGAGTACCTCAAGGGGCTGGAGGAGGGCGTCTCGGTGAACGTCGCCCCGTTGGTCGGCTTCGGCACCGTACGCCGGTACGTGATGGGCATGGAGATGAGAGCCCCTACTCCCGGGGAGCTGGAGGCCATGAAGCGGGAGGTGGCGAAGGCGATGGAGGCGGGCTGCCTAGGCATCACCACGGGCCTCAGATACGACCCCCAGAGCTACGCCGAGACCGAGGAGGTCATCGAGCTGGCCAAGGTCGCAGCGGAGTACGGCGGCTTCTACGCCAGCCACATCCGGGACGAGGGGGACCGGGGCGACCCCGTCGGGGCCATCGAGGAGATCATCCGCATCGGCAGGGAGGCTGGAATTCCCGTCAACATCTCCCATATCAAGATCCTGGCCAAGCGCTTCTGGCACGAGGGCCCAAGGCTGGTGGAGATGATAGAGGAGGCGAGGGAGGAGGGCGTCGACGTCACGGCGGACCAGTACCCCTACAGGGCCAGCGGCACCGGCCCCGGGGCTTGGATCCCCAAGTGGGCCAACGAGGGCGGCCTGGAGGCCCTGGCGAAGAGGCTCGTGGACCCTGAGGTGGCGCCCAAGATCCAGGAGGGACTGGCGGCCTCAATGGAGGACAGGAGCGGCCCCGAGGCGGCATTGATCTCCGCTTATCCCCTCGACGACTCCCTCGTGGGGAAGACCATAGCCGACGCTGCTGAGATGCGGGGGGAGAGGCCGGAGGACACCATCTTCGAGCTCTTCAAGGCCCACACCTTGAAGCTGGCCGCTGGAGAGTTGAAGGGGGGCTTCAGCTTCGTCAACTTCAACCAGAGCCTTGAGAACGTGGACCTGTTCATGAAGGCTCCCTGGGTCGCCATCGGCTCTGACGGTCGGGTCCATAAACCAGACAGCGTCCTGTCCAAGCACTCGCCGGCTCCCCACCCCCGGTATTACGGCACCTTCCCCAGGGTCCTGGGGCGCTTCGCCAGGGAGAGGGGCGTCATAAGCCTCCAGGAAGCCGTCAGGAAGATGACCAGCCTACCAGCCAGAGTACTGGGCCTCACCGACAGGGGCCTCATCGCCCCGGGGATGTGGGCCGACCTGGTGGTCTTCGACCCCGAGACCGTTCTAGATGGTAGCGACTTCGTCCCCCCCGAGGCGACGATGCGCTATCCGGTGGGCATCGACCATCTCGTGGTGAACGGGGTCCTCACGCTGAGGGATGGTGAGCATACGAGGGCTCTGGCAGGGCGAGTCCTGAGGAGGAGATGATCCTCCCCTTTTATGTGAAATTCATGCTCTGATTCAACATAGCTAATCGGGTCTAGTCAAGAACTCGTCTATGAAGGCCAAGGCCTCGTCTACTTTTACATACTCCTTGACCGATATACCCTTGTTGCCCCCTATCATGGCCGAGAGCCTGTTTCGTGAGCCCTTTCGATAGAGGCAGAGAACCCTAGTTCCCCATTCTTCTGCCTTCCCTATCTCGTAGCCGACGCCGAGAGAGGGCACAGAGACCTCGGCCACCACCGCGTCCGAGGCCCTGAGCCAACGGATGTCCCTCTCGTAGATATCCTCGTCGGGATCACGGTTGTTCATACCGCCAACCTCTCTGCATATGTGCTCCGTGAACACGGTCCCGTACCCCTTGAGGTGACTCACAAGTATCCTACATGTTTCAGGGTCGATCCCCCCTCCCCGGATGGAGGCTGCGAAGTAGATCTTCAAGCCCGGTCTCTCCCGCCTTCGAGCCACATCGGCTGTCTCACTCTAAACGTTCCTCCTCGTAGTTAAAGTAGAATCCGTTAAATCCTGATCGGCCCCAGTATCACCGGTGATATATTCTTGTCAGAGAACGGAAAGCTGAACAAGTTCTGGCTCCACGAGCTGACTCGGCCCGCCTTCGAGGACTGGCTGGACAACGAGCCCGCCCCCGTCGTGGTCATAGGCGTCGGCTCCATCGAGCAGCACGGCCCTCACCTCCCCCTGGGCATGGACAGTCACGGGGCGAGGCACTTCGTCCACGAGGTCGCGAAGAGGTCGAACAGCGTGGCCTTCCATCCCTGCTGGCCGGGGTACTCGCCCCACCACATGGGGTTCAGGGGCACCGTCACCTTCAGGGAGGAGACCCTCCTCGCGGTCCTGATGGACACCATCGCGAGCCTCGCCGATCACGGGGTCAAGCGGTTCATCATGTCCAACCACCACGGCGGTAACAGGGAGATCTTCAACCTCACGGCCCGGCTGGCCAAGAACTACTACAACGTGATGGTGGCCACCCCCTCAGGCCCTAGCGACACCGAGCTGGCGAAGGAGGTCGCCGACAGGCAGAAGCGCTACTGGGACGTCCACTCGGGGCCGACGGAGACGTCTGGCGCCCTCCACCTTTTCCCCGAGCTGGTGGAGATGTGGCGGCTGGAGGGCTGGGAGCCCGCCCTGGAGATGAACCCCAAGCTCTTCGAGTTCATGGACCCGGACCGGGAGGACTTCGAGCTGGTCAGCCAGGTCCGGAGCGCCTGCATGCCCCCGGTGAACATCGCTTTCACCTCGACCGGCGTCTACGGGATCAACGACCCGAGGACCGCCAGCGCCGAGGAGGGAGGGAAGAGCTTCGAGGAGGGGGTCCAGTTCTTCGTGGACTTCATCAACACCTGGAAGACGATACCAATCCCGGACGCCTTCAAGGACTAATCCCCCCTTTTTTATTCTCCCGCCCGGAATCAGTAAACCATGAAACCCCGGGTCTCCATCGTCAAGGTCGAGGGGAGCGTCGAGGACGCCGTCAGAGAGGCCGTCGACCTCCTCGGGGGCATGGGAGAGTACGCGAAACCCGGGGGATCCTACCTTGTCAAGCCCAACCTCTTCACCACGATATCCGCCGAGAGAGGGGCCACCACAGATCCTCGAATCTTCATGACTATTGCGGAGATGATCAAAGAAGCGGGAGCCAGGCCAGTTGTTGGGGAGTGCCCCGCGATGGCTTCCTATGCACGGCCTGACATAGTCTTCGACGGCCTCGGCGTCAGGGAGATCTGCAGGGAGGCCGGGGTGGAGATAAACGTCCTCGACCGGGAGGAGCCCGTGAGGGTCGAGAACACCGCCGCGGAGGTCGTCAAGGAGTTCTGGTTCCCCAGGTTCGCCCTAGAGTGCGACGGCATCGTCAACGTCCCCAAGCTCAAGACCCACACCCTCACCAAGCTGACCTGCGCGGTCAAGAACCTGTTCGGCCTCCAGCAGGGAGGGACCAAGGCCAACCACCACGTCCGGACAGGCAACGACCCCGAGGCCTTCAGCCGCCTCTTGGTAGACCTCTACGGCTGCATCAAGGAACATGTCGCCCTCAACGTGGTGGACGCCGTGGTGGCAATGGAGGGGGAGGGCCCCACGACCGGAGACCCGGTGGACCTGGGTCTCATCATCGCCGGAGAGGATGCTGTCGCCGTCGATCTGGTCGCCTCCGCCGTCATGGGCTGGGAGCCACTGGAGGTCGGGACCAACTTCCTAGCCGTAGAACGTGGTCTGGGTCCAATGTCTCTCGATGAGGTGGAGGTCGTGGGTCTTCCGGTAGCCGATGTGATCCGGCCCTTCAAGAGGCCTCAGACCCACTCGGACGGTCAGATGTTCATAGATGTCCGGATGCCCATCGAGTGCGATGGCGAGAAGTGCACGGGCTGCGGCATCTGCGCCGAGGTCTGCCCCGCCGGAGCAATAACTGTGCGCGGGAACCCTGAGATCCACGACCCCAGCTGCATCCAGTGCTTCTGCTGCGTCGAGCTCTGCTCCAACGGCGCCCTCAGGGCCATCAGGAAGGGGGAGTAGAGGATATCCCTTTCAAGGATGGGGACCCATCTTAGGCAGAGAATGTCCCGGGAGTGCGTGTTCTGCAGGATCATCGGGGGCGAGATCCCTTCGCACAAGGTCTACGAGGACGAGAACACCCTCGCCTTCCTGGACATCCACCCGTCGAAGCCGGGCCACACCCTCATCATCCCCAAGGCCCATATCGCCAAGGTCGAGGACCTCCCAGAGGAGGATGCTGAGGCCCTGTTTGGGACTCTCCACAAAATCGTTGGAGGGATCCAGGAGGCCGTGGATGCGCCCGCGAGCACTATAGGCATCAATAACGGCCGGGAGAGCGGCCAAGAAGTCCCCCACGTCCACATCCACGTCATCCCCAGATCCAGAGGCGATAGGGGAGGCATCATTCAAGGTATAGCTAGGAGCCACCGCCCCGACAATGATGAGATGATTGAGATCGCCGAGAAGATAAGGCTAAAGATTGCTGAATCCGGTTGAGTCGATGGGAGCCCGTCTTGCCCAAGGGGCTAAAACCTCCGTTGTCAAAAACTTATATGTAATACTAGGCAGTGCATGAACTGGACTTGGGGAAAACGATGGACAACGTCTTTCTCAACGAGGCGCTCAAGAGGCTGCTCAACCTGCCGACGCACCCTGTGGCCGTCAAGTACATCGAGACGTTCGACGAGGATGTCGAGTGGGAGCTGGCGGACCTCGGATTCTACAGGCCCAAGAACCCCGTCAACCTCTGCCAGGGGGTGGGCCTCGCGCGGCACCACGGGCGGAAGGTCCTCCTAGCGGCCGAGGACATGGCCTGCATCATAGGAGCCGCCGCTGGAGGGCTGCACCCCTTCGACAAAACGCTGGCCTCCGGGGAGATCGGGGTAAAGGACGGCATCCGGTTCAACCCCGAGCTCTGCAGAGAGTTGTTCGAGACCCTGCCCCGGATCGAGCACGGCGAGGTCGAGGCGGTGGCCTTCGCTCCCCTCAAGGAGATGCCCTTGGAGTTCGATCAGGTGATCCTCTACGGGACCCCCTTGGAGATGCTGAAGGTCATCACGGCCTACCTCTACGACAGGGGGGCCCGCCTTGACATGTCTACGTGCGCCAAGTACGGGGTCTGCGTCGAGGGGATGGCCAGCAGCTACAACAGCGGGGAGCTCACCGTGGGCTTCCCGTGTCGGGGGGAGAGGGTTAGCTCCATGGTCCAGGACCACGAGATCTACGTCACAGTCCCTTCGGAGCACGTGGAGACCGTAGTCAAGGGGTTGGAGGAGACGAGGCATCTGCTGCCGAGCCCGATGCCCTTCGGCGGTGTGGATCAGGAGCCCAGCTTCCTGCCGGACTACTACCTCACAGAGGTGTCGAAGGGTCGAATGGGCCGGAAGAGCCAGGCCTCAACCCCTTCTTGAAACGCCTTTTAACCTAGGATTGAGTGGAGATTAGATCCGAGAATGTCCGTCCTATTCGAGCCCTACGAGATCGGCTCCATGGAGATCCGGAACAGGTTCATGAGGTCCCCCACCACCTCCTACTGGTCCGACGAACGGGGCGTAGTCCGCCCTGAGATCATCGACCTCTACAGGCGGCTGTCCGAGGGAGGAGTGGGCCTCATAGTCAAAGGCCACACGTACGTCGCCGACGCTGGGACGGCCCACAAGGGCATGGCCGGCATCAGCAGCGAAATCCACGTGCCCAGACTCAGGGAACTCACCAACGCTGTCCACGAGCACGGCGGCAGGATAGCGACCCAGCTCAACCACGCCGGATACAAGAGCATCGTGGACAGGGCCGGCCCATCCGAGTACCAGGGAGCCAATTGGAAGGGCAGGGCTCTAACCGTTGACGAGATCCACGAGATCGTGGACGCCTTCGGCGAAGCTGCGCAGCGGTCCATGAACGCGGGCTTCGATGGCGTCCAGATCCACGGCGCCCACGGCTACCTCGTCTCCCAGTTCCTATCAAGGCTCGCGAACAGGAGGACCGACGAGTACGGAGGCAGCCTGGAGAACCGGATGCGCCTGCTCAACGAGGTCTATGACGAGGTCAGGGCCAGGGTTGGAGGCTGCATCCCCGTCCTCATCAAGCTCAACTGTGACGACTTCAGTCCCAGCGGGTTCACCGTGGAGGACAGCATCGAGGTGGCCAAAACCCTCTCCCTGAGGGGGATCGACGCCATCGAGATCAGCGGCGGGGGAGTCGGCCAGGTAGCCGAGATCAGGCGAGTCAGGGCGAGGTCAGACGACCACGAGCTCTCAGAGGCCAGTTTCGCAGGCCACGCCGCCAAGATCAGGGAGGCCATCAAGCCGACGACCATGGCTCTGGTCAACGGAATCAGGAGCCGGAGGTGCATGGAAGCCATCATAGAGAAGGACGTGGCCGACCTGATATCGATGAGCAGGCCTTTCATCCGGGAGCCAGACTTAGTCAGGCGTCTGGAGGCCGGGCAGCCGGCTGCAACCTGTACATCCTGCGACGCTTGCAGCGCCCCAGGGGTATTCGGCGAGATGATGCTCCGCCACCATGATGTTTGAACACATCACTACGAAAACCCTTTTTATGAAAGGAATTAAGTTTCGCCAGTCAACAGAGAACATTGGAGACATAACTGGTGGTCATTTTGTCCGATGACGAAACTCAGAGAGAGATTTTGGGAGAGCTGAAGAAGATAAGGATGGCGGTGGAGCCTAAACCGGAACCTCCGGCCCCGAAGCCCGAGGGCATCCGAGCTGAGTTCAGGGCCTTCCTGGAGAAGCGCAACGTAGTGGGCCTGGCGCTGGCCGTCATCATAGGCGGGGCCGCGGGGAAGCTGGTCTCGGCCCTCGTGGAGGATATCTTGATGCCGATCATATCCGTCTTCATGCCTTCGGGAGGGTGGCGCGAGGCGTCCATCGCTATAGGCGAAGACAAGCTTTTGTACGGGCACTTCGCGGGGGCAATACTGGATTTCCTGATCATAGCCCTGATCGTCTTCGTCATAATCAAGCAGCTTGAGAAGTTTGGGCTATAATGATCGGGGTAGTTAGAGGTTGGTCTAGATGCGTGATAAGAGCGCTGAAGAGTATTTTTTCTCGACCCCGCTCTACGTAGAGGACGGTTATCTTAAGGAGTTCGACGGCCAGGTTGTCAAGGCTGGGCCTAAGTTCGTTGTTCTGGATCGGACTGCGTTCTATCCCGAGTCAGGCGGACAGCCCAGCGATACGGGGGTCATCCAATACGGAGATCAGGTGGTGGAGGTCCACAAGGTGATGAAGAGGGGCCGGGACATCTTCCACTACCTCAGAGGAGACATACCTGTCGGGGCCTCGGTGCGCGGAGTCATCGACTGGGGGCCACGTCTCTACAACATGAGGCGGCACAGCGCGGAGCACCTCCTGACAGGGCTTTTCGAGAGGGAGGGTGCAGGCCCCAAGGTCTACTCGGACCTGACACGCTTGGACTTTAGGCCCTCAGACCTGACGGAGGAGACCGTGCGCGGTGTGGAGGCGGAATTCAATGGCATTGTCGAAGCCGACGTCCCCATACGCATCTACTATGCCTCCCGGGACGAGCTGGAGGGCGAGGAGGACGAGAGGAAGAAGGCTTTCCTCGAAAAGATACCCAGGGCCCTCGACCGGCTCAGGATGGTGGAGATCCCCGGCCACGCCCTGACCTTCTGCTTCGGCACCCACGTGCGGAGCACCGGGGAGATCGGCCTCCTATCCGAGCTGGAGCTAACAGAGGGAAAGAAGGGTAGGAGGAGCGTCTCTTTCCTCCTCAGGCGAGTTTGAGCCCCTCCGGGTAGTCAATAGGTTAATAAGATTTCCCGTGGGTTTCCTTTTCTGGTGTTGTCGAGTTGGATGGTTGGTATCTACTCGTTGGTTTGGTCGTAATCGTCGCGATAATCGCCTCCTGGTTCGTCTCCTACTACAACCGGATCAGGGTCCTAGCGAACC
>Ga0209978_10000895_pt1 | contig 11870 bp, 9 predicted proteins | sample BentaG_FD_182805 | JGI IMG/M metagenome (GOLD analysis project Ga0209978, IMG submission 182805) | Deep subsurface microbial communities from South Atlantic Ocean to uncover new lineages of life (NeLLi) - Benguela_00093 metaG (SPAdes)... | ecosystem: Environmental > Aquatic > Marine > Oceanic >...
GAATAAGAAGTTAGAAATATCTGACATTACACGAGACATCGTTACAGTTGTTAATGAAAGCAACATTAATAATGGCTTAGTGAATGTTTGGGTTCCACATACCACAGCAGGTTTAACTGTAAATGAGTATGATCCTGATCTGTGGAATGACATATTATCAACTATGATGAATATCGTTCCCCCAAAGCTAATTATCACCGCAATGCAAAGTATAGGCACTTATCTCGAGAACAGAATGCACACGCACATATTTTAAGCAGCATAATTAAGCTTTCTTTGTCGATACCTCTTAACGAAGGAGAAATGATCTTAGGTACTTGGCAATCCATTCTTTTTTTCGAATTTGATGGTCCCCGTAACCGATCATTACAAATACAGATACTTGGAGAATAATCCTCACGTAAAAGTACATCTCAAATAAACAAACCTTGATTATAGACCTACTTTAAGATCGAGTACGACTTGAAACCAGTTCGGTCCAATTGTCCTGACAACCCTTGAAGACACCACTTCAAAACGTATGTGCATTCGGTTCATCTTTTCTTTAATTTTTTCAATAATTTCTTTCTCAGGTTTCTCTCCCTTCTTAACATGGATGAAATCGTAATAGTGAATAATTCCTCCCATTGATCTGAGAGCGATAAGCGCAATATCTAAGTATTCAAAAGCCTTTACAGGTAATGGCATCAACACACGATCAGCTTTTCCCCGAAATTTCGTTTCAATAATTTTCCAAGCATCTCCCAAAATAGCATCAACTCTTCCTTCAACCTTGTTTAAAGATATGTTCTCACTCATCAACTGGACTGCCTTCGGATTGAGATCGATAGAGTAAACTCTACTTGCTTCACTATACTTAGCGATCATAATGGAGAAACATCCTACACCGGCAAACATGTTTACAACGACCTCTCCTTGATTCACTAATCTAGCTATTCGCATTCTCTCATACGAGAGCCTCGGAGAGAAGTACACTTCAGCCAAATCTACTTTATAAAAACAACCGTACTCCTTATGTATTGTCTTCACTTTTTTCTCTCCCCACACCCACTCTAACCTCCTTAATCGAAAATCACTCTTCACAGGACTTATTTGGTTAAGAACAGTCTTTACATTTCGATGAATTCCCACTAACATTTCAGCAATTATAGCTTCTTTATGCTTAAGTTTAGGTGAAATCCTTACAACGGCTATATCCCCAATAATATCAAAGGATTTATTGACGTTTTCCAACTCTTCTGGAGTAAGTTTATCCATGAGGGCTTTTCTAAGCAATGTTTTACCCATCGATTTCACTACGATCTCAAATGAATTATGGGCGATTGATCATTTCTTATCTTATTTTCTTATCATTATTCAAATATGTCTTTATATAAATTCAAAGATGTTACCATTTAGATAATTCTATTTATAGAAGTTAGTGATGCTATTTAGAAAACCTGGAAATATAATAATAGATTAGTTGCTTTTGACATAAGGATGAGTTGATATGGGAGAAATGAGTATTGAAAATTGATGTAGTTATGCCTGTTCATAATGAGGAAAAATATCTCCCATATAGTCTCAACAGTCTTAAATGTATTGAGAGAGAATTAAATCAACTTATCTTCGTATTGGATAATTGTACAGACAATAGTGAACAAAAAATTAGAAATGTTTTTCCAAATGCTAAACTTTATATCAAAAATAGACATACATGGCGTTTCTACGTTGCTGAGAGTTTTCAGTACGGTTTTGATAAAGCAAAGGGCGATGTAGTTTGGGCAATTGGAGCAGATTTAGTGCTAGATCCTAATATTCCAGGGATTATTAGAGAAATTTTTAATGACACTAATGTTGGTACAGTATGCTTCCGTTATCTAAATCATGATCTATACTCTTTTTGGCTCAAGTTAAGAGGCATATATGATAATATTTACAAAACAATAATTCAACGCTTTCGCAAAGAGGCGAGACATACAGGATTTTATGCATTTAGAAGGGAAATGGTGGAAGATATAGGGGGTTTAGCTGATATAGTAAGTGAATATGATGAGTTTTGTTTAAGAGCTAAAAAAAATGGGTGGAAAGTTGTATATATCCCTTATACGCAAACTCTGCATTTACGACCTGTATTAACAGCAAGGAAACAATATATTCAGGGAGTAGCACGGTATTACCTCCCACATTATACTCTCATCAAAACCCTCTTTCACAGTTTTATTCATTTGAAACCACATCTATTTGTTGGATACATGCATGCTAAGAAGTATGGTATCGTAGAATCGGGAACGTTAAAATGAATAAAAGAAAAAAATATTAAATCCCCTTCATCAAACTTACCTTAATTATGAAGGTTAAGAATGTTTACATATGAACTTGAGATTAATTATTTACAATTAAATGAATTAAATACAAGAAGATAAGAGTAGATAACCGCTCTCTATGTCAAAGAATTTAACCTGAGACTGCTTGAAAATAGTTCTGGTATACAAGAAAAATTATGTCTAAAACCTTATTAAAAGAATAAACCTTAAATCTTTGAATGTGAGTCGTCTTTTTGTTCATAAGAAGATAAATGTGTTCGGTGGTTAATTTGGAAAATAAGAATCAAAAATTGACAAGTATAACTTATATATGTGTTCGATGTGAGAACTTGATAAGCGCTGATCAACTTTCTCTGATGATTGAAGTGAAGTGCCCTAACTGTGGATTTAGGGTTTTAAGAAAAACTCGTCCACCTATAGTTAAAAGGGTTAAAGCTCGCTAAAAGAGGGAAGTTAGATCGAGAATAAAAATTATTCACTTTACATCTAATCTCATTTTTAAAACATTCTCATGTTCCAGTGATGAGTTGAGATTGGGATCTGTTAATAGAGGAGATGTTGCGATAATCAATAGAGTATATAGGGACTTTGTCTTTGCAATAGGTCCACAACAGATACAGTTGAGAACATTGATTGATTTTTTATTCACATTTTTACGAATGACATAGCTTCTTACTGTGTTAAACCTTAGAGATACTTAGATTACATCCTTTAACCAGATGAAATTAAGGAAGAATTAGGTGAATTAATCATATGTCAAATCGATCAAACTACATGCAGATTGATAGTAAGTATCATTGAAGATGATTCATAGATTACTTCAATACTTAATCATCCTATCATTACAGGTTTTATGAAATGTCAATTTGCGAGAAGTGAGCAGTTAATTCAAATGAAACTAAACATAGAGCAGAAATTATTGAACAAAAAATGTAGCATAGAAGAGATGGTATTACTGGTAATGAATCTAGTTAAGATGTTTAAGAGTCTAATATACAACGCGATATAAAAAAACGCAAGATTTCTTGAGTGAAATAAGTGTTATGAAGGAAGACAAGATATTTATTGATGTCGAAGAAAATATCGCAATACATGATGTGATCATGAGAATAGTTCGATAGAGCTTATATTATTCTTGGTAATCTATAATTTCGTCTAGGAAGTGTAAATAATCCTAATTACAGTTAAGATTTATTACTATGAGGTCTTTAGGAAAGGTTTAATAGAGCTGACTCTGGAAGATGGGGCGACTGTAAAAGATGCTTTAAACAAGATCATTCAACGGTTCAGTGTAGAATTCAAGAAAAAAACTGGAAGAAATCTTGAGAAATCGTTTGAGACCGTTTTTAATATTTTTCTAAATGGAAGGCATATCACTATACCATCAGATTTTGGATATCAACTAGAGGATGGAGATAAACTAGTTCTTCTCCGACCAGTCAAAGGAGGATAATATAACTGTACCATCTGTAACAAACCATCTTTTATAGATTAATTAATGATATGTGGAGACTTTCTAAATCATATCTTGAAATTTTTAAAAAAAAGGATTGACACATTTGAGGCAACTTATTAGATTCCTATTGTGTAATATTTTTATCTTCATATCCTTCGTTTTTTCTGTTTTTTTAAGAACCAGAGTTTAAATATGATTTCATCATCAAGATATATGCAGATTTACCTCTTGTTAACTCACAACCTGAACCTTCTTTCCCATCGATGGTACAGTTCATTTACTCGTTTTCAAAAACAGATTTCATAATTCTCATCTAAGGAGAGGTTTAAGTGAGATTCTCTATAGATATCAGAGTTAACACTTTTACTTCATCTTAACAGAAATAGTGAAAAAATATATTTAGATCGTGAATAATATAATAACTGATTTAAATTGACATGGTTAGGATATGGATCTAATTGGACTCAACGGTTTAGCTACGATTCAATGTCAGACAGAAAAGCTCCACATATTGGTCATCGACATCACCTCTGTTTTATGACTGAAAGTGGAGAATACAGTCTAGAACGCATAAAGGATCTAGTGAAAGATGCGAAGTTCATGTGCCGGAAATGTGGTCGCGTTGCTGGAAGAGAAGAAAACATCTGCGAACCCGTACCTCTATAGCTTACTGATGACTCTACCTTTTTTTTTAAAAAAAGTTGAGTGGTATCTAAATCTCCCAAGGAAAATCAATACCTAAGCTCAGATAAAATACTTAATTCATTTCTTTTTCTCTTGTTCAATATGCATCGTGACGTATATCCTCGCATAGTCAGTGAAAGGATTAGAGCGTATCTACGTCGTTACAAATTAGTTGCTACTCATTAGTTCTTTTCTTCTATCTTTCGAATTTCGAGAGTGCTTTATCAAGTATCTCGAGGGACTTAGTGATCTCTTCTTTTTCTATTGTCAAGGGGCATATAACTTTAATTATATTGCCATAGTAGCCTCCTCTTTGATATAATAACCCGTTTCTCATGCATTCGCTTTGAATCGCCTTATTTTCTTTGTCAGCTGGTTCTTTTGTTTTTCTATCCCGGACAAGTTCGATCCCGATGAACAAACCTCTTCCAGTAATGTTTCCTATTAACATGTGGCGTTCAGCGAGCTCATTTAAGTCTTTCATAAGGTACTTACCCATCCTTTCAGCTCGCTCAACGAGTCTCTCTTCTTCAAAAACTTTTATAGTAGCCAGCGCTGTTGCGCAGGCAAGGGGAATTCCTCCAAAGGTCGACATGAACCCACCAGGACCGATACTGTCCACGATCTCAGCCCTAGCTATCACTGCGGATAAGGGAACTCCTCCAGCTATAGATTTAGCGACAGGCATTATGTCAGGATCCACATTCGAGTGTTGACAAGCCCAAAGTTTTCCGGTTCTACCCCATCCCGTTTGGATTTCGTCAATAATTAGTAAAAACTCATACTCATCAGCTATCCTCCTTAATTCCGACAAGAACTCCTTTGGTGGTGTGATATAACCCGAAGCAGCCTGCATTGGTTCAACGAGAATCGCAGCGACCTTGTTTGCCTTTGAGGGTGGATGACGAAGACCCGCTTGGGGATTACGGAAAAGGTCTTCTATGTACTTTGTGCAAAACATATCGCATTCAGGGTAATTCTTTCCAAAAGAGCATCTATAACAATAAGCGTATGGAACGTGAACGACACCAATATTTACTGGAAGACCCTGGAAATATCGATAGACTGGATTCGTTGTCGCATTCATAGCCCCATATGTGACCCCATGGTAAGCTCCGTGAAAAGCCATAATATACGGTCTACCGGTGTAAAAACGTGCATAGCGCATAGCAACCTCAATTGCCTCTCCTCCAGTAGTTGCAAGGTAGGTCTTCTTTTTAAAGTCTCCCGGAGCTATTTCTACAAGTTTCTTTGCCAATTCAACACGATGTTCATTTGGCATCGCAGCCCATTGCATTAACTTTTCGCACTGATTTTTAATAGCCTTAACGATCTTCGGATGGCAGTGACCAACATTTGAGACAGAAAATCCTGACATCCAATCTATGAATTCGTTTCCATCCAAGTCCCATATGGTAGCATTTTTCCCTCTGCTAATTACTGGAGGGCATTCGAACATCATGTAGTAGATGTTGGCCGCTTCATACTCAAGTCCACGCTTTAAATATTCTTTGGACTTGGGACCTAACCCCATTCTATCAATTAGATCGACGAGTTCTTCTTTCGGAGGTAACCGTAGTTTTGTCCTCTCCTCTTTTATTCTTTCCTCGAATGATTTAACCACCAAAAACTCCACCGCTATAATCTATCTTCCATGTATCATATAAAATTATGGAACGAACTCAAAGCCCCAAAAGAAAGTGAAAGACAGTGACAGGATTATCCACACCAGAGGAACTATCACAGATAATAAGCCTGGTAGACCTCAGAGAGATTCTTATAAGAGATGTCAATAATACTATGGAGGGATGAAATATGATTATTAAGATGTTCTTATTACACACAGTAACTTCCCTTGTCCAAGTCTTTAAAACTCTTTGTGATGAAGTGATACCAGATGTGGAAATCGTTAACATTATTGATGAAAGTCTTCTCAAGGACGCTATTACCACAGGCAGGCTTACACCTTCGATTTATCGAAGGGTGGGACAAATTGTAGCGATGGCTCAGGATGCTAGAGCTGACATTGTCCTTCTGACATGCTCTTCGATATCTCCTTGTGTAGATGTGGTACAGAAGCTCGTGGATATTCCAGTTCTTAAGGTCGATGAACCCATGGTGGATAAAGCGGTGGACTTAGGCAACAAGATCGGGGTAATCGCAACAGTTGTCACCACTCTGAAACCAACTACAGATCTCGTAAGGTCAAGGGCTTTGATTAAAGGTAAGGAAGTCTCGGTTCATTCGGTTTTGTGTGAGGGTGCTTTAGTCACTTTATTGGCTGGCAATGCAGTTGAACACGATACAATCGTCACCAAAGAGCTGATGAAACTAATGAAGGAAGTCGATGTAGTTGTATTAGCACAAGCTTCCATGGCTCGAGTAGCAAACCAAATAGAGGAGAGAAAAGTCCCTATTTTGTCCAGTCCCAGACTTTCTGTAGAGAGAGCTAAGCAAGTTATTGATGAACTGAAAAAGGTGTAATGGAACGTGTCATGCGTAACTTCGTATTATGGATAAAAATTTTGACAGAATTTGATTTTATTATTCTCTGGTGATTGAAATGAAGGCAGTTATGAAGGTCGAACCAAAACCTGGTATTGTTCTTAGGGATATCGAAGTTCCAAAAGCTAAAGATATGGAGGTTATTGTAGAGGTGAAAGCGGCTTCTATCTGTGGCTCTGATAAGCACTTATACTTTTGGGATCAACAGACAAAGAGGTGGAATTCGCCCCTCCCGATGATAATTGGACATGAGTTCTCGGGCGAAGTTGTTGAGGTTGGGGAGAACATAACTAATCTTCAAGTGGGTGACAGAATCGCTGTAGATTCTCATATTCCTTGTGAGAAATGCTATCTCTGTAAGACAGGAAGAATGCACATATGCAAAGATATGCTGATCTATGGGATCCAAACCCCCAATGGCGCCTTCACTGAGTACGCTGTCGTTCCAGAGATTATTGGGTATAAGATCCCGCCCACTATTTCGTATGAGGAGGCTGCTTTGCTCGAGCCATTTGGGGTCGCTATGCACGCTATAGAGCGTGCACACATAATGGTTGGAGACACCGTCGTTGTGATTGGATGTGGCCCAATAGGTCTGTTTGCACAGCAGTTGGCTAGACTTTCTGGAGCATCCCCTCTAATAGCGAGTGAGATCAGCGAAACCCGCTTGCAACTAGCGAGGGAACAAAAGGTGTCCGACATAGTCATAGATGCTGGGCAGGAAGATCCTGTTGATAGGATCATGGAAATAACTGATGGGCGAGGAGCTGACGTGGTCATTGAAGCAGCCGGAACGAATGTTACTGTATCTCAAGCCTTACAAGTACTCGGAAAAAACGGTACTTCCGTACTGATGGGTCTTCCCGCAAAGACTACTGAGGTTGAGACCACAGCTCAAATAACATACAAGGAAGCGAACGTACTTGGGACTACAGGACGTCTTATGTTCCAGACATGGGATAGGATGGCGAAAGTCGTGGCAAACAAGCGTGTTGATCTCATGCAAGTGGTCACTCATAGGCTTCCACTCGAAGAAGTTGAGCAAGGCTTTCAAATGATATTTGAAGGAAAAGCCGGGAAAGTCATTCTATTTCCATAGCTACAAAGCACCAAAGAAATCAGTCACACAATAAACAATTAATTTCTCAACACCCTAGCGCGTTTTCGAAGGCGAGGTAAATCTGTAAGAGCTAAAGGAACACCGAAAAAAGGAACAGATACACTTCCACTCCCAACTATTTGTTTAACCTATTACAAAGCATATTGTTGAAGTCAAGTGATAATTGATGACAGTATGGGCGCAAAGTCTTTATATTCCATTATTAAAACTTAGTTGACGATGTTGAATTTAACTGAAGAGCGATTCGGTGTAGTTGCAGATGATTTAACAGGTGCTAGCGATGTTGGCATCCAATTTATGAAACATGGATTCGAAACAATAGTCCTATATGATGTAAAACATATTCTTCAACGAATCATAAAAGGAGCAAATGTAATTGTTGCGAATACCGAGAGTAGGGCTAGTCCTCCCAATATTGCTTATCGTAAGGTTAGAGAAGCTGTTAAAAGATTCAAGACAGCAAAAGTAAGATTAGTATATAAAAAAATAGATTCAACTCTTAGAGGAAATATAGGTCCGGAACTGGATGCAATTATGAAAGAGTCTGGAATCAGACTTTCCATAGTGGCACCTGCTTATCCATTATATGGGAGAATTACCGTTGGCGGATATCATCTTGTAAACCAAATTCCCGTAGGAAAGACCGAGTTTTCTCAAGATCCTGTAGCACCTGTTACTATCTCCCACACACCGACTTTACTACAGACTCAGATGACCCGAAAGGTTGGTCATATATCTCTGTCAACCGTTCTAGATGGGAGAAAATTTCTTGAAAAAGCAATACATGAAAAATGTAAGGAAGGAGATGAAGTAATTGTGATTGATGCCACAACTGAGAGTGATCTGGAGACGATCGCGCAAGTCTCAATCGATCTTAATGCACTGCCTTGTGGGTCAGCCGGGTTAGCTAATGCTCTCGCTAAACATCTGCGTTTAAGAGATGAAACCCAGATATTGGTAGCTTCAGGTAGTGTAAGTGAGACGACAATGAAGCAGATAATGAGAGCTAAACACGTTCTAAATAGTTGTGTTGTTGATCTTGTTGCAATCAAGATTTTAAAGGATGATGCCAAAAACGAGGGGGAAATATTGAGGGTTATCAAAGAAATTAAAAGGGCCTTGTCTGAAGGAAAAGATGTCATATTGCGAACCGCCAAATCTAAGGACCACGTCACTGAGACGCAGAAACATGGAAAGAATATAGGATTGAATGAAATTGAGATGAGTAAGAGGGTGACTTCTACCATAGGAAAAATAGTAGAGCGTGTAGCTCAAAGTAGTCAAGTCATTGGTTTAGTACTCATTGGCGGCGACACTGCGATAAGTGTCATGGAAAGAATAGGAGCCTTAGGAGCAAGGATGACGAGAGAACTGCTACCCGGGATTCCTGTCTGCAGTTTAATTGGCGGGAAATTTGAGGAGTTGACTGTAGTTACAAAAGCTGGTGGGTTTGGAGGCGATGATGCCCTCATCGAAATAATAAAGTTTCTAAAAGGAAGCTTCTAAATTGAAACCAATTATTGGAATCACTATGGGTGATTTAGCGGGTATAGGATCTGAAATAATTGTTAAAACGTTTTCGAGCAAGGATCTTTATGATTATTGTTGTCCGATAGTGATAGGTGATGCTAATACCATGAGATCCGCTCTTAAGATGGTTAACGCAAAACTAGTGGTGAATCCAATTCATCGCGTATCTGAGGCAACATTCCATTACGGAACCATCGACGTCCTTGATCTAGAAAACGTAAAGGAAAAGATCGTGTATGGGAAAGTAAGTGCAGCATCGGGCAAAGCCTCCGCTGAATACATTGAAACAGCGGTAAGGTTAGTTCTTACCAAGGAAATCGATGCAATTGTTACCGCACCAATCAATAAAGAAGCCATTAACAAAGCTGGTTATAATTATGCTGGTCACACAGAGTTTTTAGCACACTTAACAAAGACTAAGAACTATACCATGCTCTTAACCTCAGGAGCTTTAAAAGTAGTACATGTGACCACCCATCTTTCCCTGAAAGAAGCATGTGACCTGATTACTAAGGAACGCGTGCTCAAGACGATCAAATTAGCTCACAACATTATGCAGAAACTGGGATATGAAACGCCTAAAATAGCCGTAGCCTCGCTAAACCCCCACGGTGGCGAAGGAGGGTTATTTGGAAGAGAAGAGATTGAGGAGATAGTTCCCGCTATCACAACCGCAAAAGAACTCGGATTGGATGTAACGGGTCCCCTTCCATCAGACACAGTCTTTATAAGAGCTAAAGGCGGAGCCTTTGATATCGTAGTAGCGATGTATCATGATCAAGGCCATATCGCCATCAAATTGACGGGGTTCGAGTGGAACCAAAAGGAGAATAAATGGTCTGCTGTTGGAGGAGTCAACACGACAGTGGGTCTACCCATCATACGGACTTCTGTCGATCATGGCGTTGCTTATGGTAAAGCTGGTAAAGGCATAGCCAACCCTCAGAGTATGATCGAAGCCATAAAGATGGCGGCTAATCTAACACAAATAGATAAATGAGAGTAATTGAAATTCTTTAGGGAAAATATAAGTCTTAAACTCCATTAAGAATGTATATACCTTGATATTCGTCAAGAGAGAAGATGCGAAACGATTCTCCACAATACCTGGAGTTAAAAACACGATCCTAGTCACTGGTGAGACACAGATGTTGGTGCTCATCGAACTAACTCCCACCGCGAAGATCCCGCTCCATAGTCATGTGAATGAACAAGTCGGTATCTGTCTGAAAGGGACAGTAGAGTTTCTAACAGAAGACGGACCAGTCGTCATAGAGAAGAATATGTCTTACATCTTTAAAAGTAATGAGAAGCATGGATGCCGACCCCTCAGTAAGGAAGGAGTGACTTTGTTAGAATCCTTCTCTCCACTGAGAGCAGATTTCCTTGCTTTAGTTAAATAAACTAAGATTCTTCTCTTCTTCTTTCAAAGAAGAAAAAAGGTAGATGAATATTTTTAACCCACGTTTCGATTAAGTCAAGTAGTTAGAATCATATTTGAGTCTAAATAACGATATGTCAATTTTGTTTGTAGATCTATTTTAGTTGTATCTTTTTTTATTCTTGAAGTCTTGAGTGAGTGTGTGAATTTTAGTGTGTTATGTCGATAAGAAGATCTATCAATCCACCATTTGAACTTCTTTGGAGTCAGCCCTTCGTATCTATGAATCTCAATAGTTTTATATGGTCATAACTGTAATGTGATTAAAGATGGTGAAATATGTCAAAATTATCAGAAGCTGAAATCATCGAGAAGCTGCAAAAGATAGATACGCCAACAATCTCCAATGTTGTAGCAACATATCCTAAATCTAAGATCTGCCTAAAACTTTACGATGCGTGGTATGGAAATTGGTACACGGATATCACAATACGTTGTATATACCCTGATTTAGGTCCGAGAGTCGGATATGTCGCGACAGTGGTGTTCTCAGAAGAGTCAGGCAAATACGTTGGTATGGATCGTTGGACTCTCCCAGATCACATAGATGGAACAAAGAAACCCACCGTTCTCGTGGCACAGCAAGTGTTTCCACCAGCCCTAAAGAAAAGAGTTGGACTCTTCGGAGAGATGATGTCAACAATGTACAATGCGTTGGGCATAGTTGCTGTAGTAACTGATGGCCCAATGAGAGATGTGGACGCAATTAAAGAGATAGGCATTCAATACTATGCTACTGGAGTAACGCCGGGACATGGAGATTTTTTCGTGAAGGATGTGGGTGTACCAGTTACAGTTGGTGGGATGACGGTGATGCCCGGGGATATG
>Ga0209978_10000896_pt1 | contig 11869 bp, 10 predicted proteins | sample BentaG_FD_182805 | JGI IMG/M metagenome (GOLD analysis project Ga0209978, IMG submission 182805) | Deep subsurface microbial communities from South Atlantic Ocean to uncover new lineages of life (NeLLi) - Benguela_00093 metaG (SPAdes)... | ecosystem: Environmental > Aquatic > Marine > Oceanic >...
TGGTCCCAACGCAGGTCACACAGTTGTCTATGAAGGAAAAGAGTACAAGCTAAGAATGCTTCCAAGCGCCTTCGTCTACAATGAATGCCGATTATTAATTGGCCCAGGTGTCCTAGTAAACCCAGAAATTCTTCTAAACGAGATACAGCTAACCAAGTCCAAGGACAGAGTCGGCGTTGACAGGCAATGTGCAGTCATCGAATCAAGGCACATTGAAGCCGATAAAAAAGGGGAACTTGCTAAAAAAATAAAAACAACAGGGTCGGGATCAGGCCCATGCAACGCGGAGAGAGCGTTAAGAACCGTTAAATTAACTCGTGACTTGCCGGCGCTTGAGAGATTTTTGACAGACGTCCCTGCAGAAGTAAACAGTGCAATCGACGAAGGAAAGAATGTTCTAATTGAAGGAACCCAGGGAACGTATCTTTCCCTTTTTCATGGAACCTACCCTTACTGCACCTCCAAGGACGTAACGGCCTCAGCTGCGTGTTCAGATGTTGGCGTTGGACCAACGAAGGTTAACGATGTTATTCTTGTACTCAAAGCGTACACAACTAGGGTTGGGGCAGGTCCGCTTCAAGGCGAACTGTCATGGGAGGAAGCAGAGAAGAGAGGATGGGCTGAGGTTGCCACGGTGACTGGTAGACGGCGACGAGCAGCGCCATTCGATTATGAACTTGCAAAGAGGGCGGTGATGTTAAATGGAGCAACGCAAGCCGCCATAACGAAAATTGATATATTGTTTCCAGAGTGCAAAGGAGTTAAATCCTATGAAGAGCTTTCACAAAAATCAAAAAACTTCATCGAGAACGTTGAAAAGGAAATCAAAGTGCCGGTGACGCTAGTTGGAACAGGACCTGGCACTAGGGAAATCGTGGATAGAAGAGCTTAGCTCGATTACGTTTCAGTCAAGGTTCAAATTTAACAAAGATATAAAATGGCGTTGGAACACTAGAGAATATTCGACGATATCTGTTGAAACCGAGGATTTCGTGACGGCGGAGGACTGTTTGATTGAAAGTTGGGGAAAGGAAATCAGGCAGAAAAATTGATTTAGGCGATTCTGCTTTCACAAAATTTCTTGATTCTCTTTCTTCCAAGCCTATTATCCGATACATGGTTTACTCGTGCGCCGTGGTTTCCTTTTTCGGGTTGATCTTAATTCCGCCGATTCTTGGTATACTTCTCAAATGGAATACGATGGGACAAATTTTTGAAAATCCTGATTTGATGTCTAGAGCAACGACGGCAATTTCCTCGTCCTTTGCGATAGCTATCTTTGTTTCACTAATAGACTTGGCTGCTGGTTTGCCGATGGCTTGGTTTATCACAAGAGGTAGATCCAGATGGCTAAATGTTCTCGATACATTCACGGACATTCCTTTTGTCGTACCTACAGTGACTCTTGGCTATTCGTTGCTGTTGTTCTGGAGTGGGCCAGAGGGTGTTTCTTCACTGTTTGAGGGTAGTCTTGTGTCACCTGGTTGGTTGTTAATCATTTTGCTTCATTTCACGTTTTCTTTTCCCGTTGTAGTTAGGGTGATGGTAGGAGGGCTTCTTGATTATGAGCGAACGTATGAGGAAGCTGCTAGAACTCTGGGTGCAGCACCATTAACTGCCGATAGAACGATTACGCTTCCTATCCTAAAACCGTCATTAATAGCGTCCTTCACATTGGCGTTTGCAAGGTCGATTTCTGAAACGGGGGCTACTATGATGGTTGCGGGGGCATTTGAAAATGGGCCAGTTTTAATTAATAACCTTAAAACCGCCGGTGAAACGGGTTATGAAGGAGCGTTGGTTTTCGTCAGCTTCATCTTAATAGCAGTTTCTTGCCTGATGTTTTTAGTTATTAGGCTACTGGGTACAAGACTAAAAATACCCCTTAAGACGATTCGACCGGCGATTGAGAGAAAACTGAGTGACCATGGTGTAGTAACCTTGAGAAACGGCGTCACGCTTTTGATATTTCTTGTTCTTGTTCTCATTCCATCGCTTTTCGTGGCTCTTCCAGCGATACAAGCCATCTCAGACGGCACAATAAACCAAGCAATAACCGCTACAGGTGTGTGGGAAGGATACTGGCAAAGTCTTGGTTTATCCTATTTCGTAGGAACCATTGCCACCATATTAAATGTTATACTTGGTTTGCCGATGGCAGTTCTCATCGCAAGAAGAAGAATTGGAACGTTATCTTCAACAATTCTAGACGTACTGGTCAACGTTCCCATGATAGTCCCCTCTATTGCACTCGGGATCTCTCTCAGCTTTTTCTGGAAAAGCTTCGCGTTTTTCCCTGAAATTTGGCTACTGATTCTAGCACACATGTCGATTACTTATCCATACTTCGTGAGGTCAGCAGCATCCGCGGTTGAAAGAATTAGCATAGATCTCGAAGAAGCCGCCAGAACTCTTGGTAGCCGACCATTCACCGTGTTTAGGACAATCATTTTGCCTTTAACAAAATACTCTCTGTTGGCAGGAGCAATCATGGTGTTTACGAGGAGTATAAGCGAGACTGGCGCCACTTTAGCCGTCGTAACTGAGCTACAGACTGTTCCAGTTCTATTGGTTAGTTGGGTTAAGCCAGGGAGTGGAATGTCGCCTTCACAAATCGGTCTAGGCTGTGGCTTTCTGATCGTGTTGTCATTCATAATCTTATTAATCTTGAGGCTCGTAGCTAGAGGGCATCAGCATGCTTAAAATATCCAGCGTAGTTGAATCATACTACTATAATTGCACACGAGCTTACGGAGGCTCAAGTTAGATGCCAGAAGTTCAACTAGTGGACGTTACCAAGACGTTTGAAAAAGGCAAAATCGTTGCAGTGGATAACGTAAGCTTTCGTGTTCAAGACAAAGAATATTTTTCCCTTATTGGTCCAAGCGGATGTGGCAAGACCACTCTGCTCAGAATTGTTGCTGGTTTAGTTCAACCAGACGAAGGCGAAATTCGCATTGAAAATAAGCTTGTAAACCCCATTCCGCCCGAAGACAGGAGTATTGGCTTCGTTTTCCAAACCTATGCACTCTTTCCTCACATGAATGTTTGGGACAACGTAACCTATGGCCCAAGAGTGAAGGCATGGGGAAACAAAGAAAGAACAAGAATTGGACGCGAAATGTTGGAGATGGTTAGGCTCTATGAACGTTTGGATGCCTTACCGTCTGAGCTGAGCGGTGGAATGATGCAGAGAGTTGCCTTGGCCAGAGCGTTGGCCGCAGGTGCTAAATTATTATTGTTAGATGAGCCACTAGGCGCCTTGGACGCTAAGATCAGGTTTGAGTTAAGGTACGAATTGAGAAAGTTTGTGAAAGACCTTGGATTGACTGCCATACACGTTACTCATGATCAAGGAGAGGCCATGGCCATTTCGGACAGAATCGCGGTGATGAGGAAGGGAAAGATTTTGCAGGTTGGAACCCCTCAAGAACTGTATATGAAGCCACAACATATTTTTGTAGCTCATTTCATCGGAGAATCAAACTTCCTTGAAGGCTACATCACTGAGGTAGACAAGAATGGGTCACTTGTCAAGTTGCGGGGAAGATTAACCGTTCATGTTTCCGACAAGACGAAAAACAAGGGTGAAAGAGTTGTCTTGATGGTTAGGCCAGAAACGTTCAAGATGGAAGAAGGACGAAAAAAGAGAGTTAATTCGATGTTTGGTCACATTGAAAAGTTTAGGTTTGAAGGAACAAACATACGATATGAAGTCATACTTGAAAACGAAGACAGGATAGCAATCATCCGTCCTACGTTGATAGGAGAATGGTTCAACGTAGGTGACAAAGTTACTGTCAGTTTTTCCCCTAACAAAAGTTATATTTTCACCTATCCAAGCAAAGGGTTAAGGGAGGAGCTGACGCTTGAGTGAACTACTAAAATGGTTTGAAAAAAGAAGAGAAGAAAAGGTATTAACAATGACGCAGCAGCATCTGGCCATGACTATGAGCATTGCTGAAGACTTGGAAAGAGCTGTAAAAGCAGCAACAAGCAACGATGAAAAAAGAAAGAAACTATGCATAAATCGAGTGGCAGAGGCTGAAAAAGAAGCTGACAAGCTAAGAAGAGAAATAATGGACGAATTGGCCCGAGGAGAACTATCACCAACAGACAGAGAAGACCTCATGCACCTCGTGAAAAGAGTGGACATGGTAGCAGATTGGAGTCGCGAATCCACTCGCATACTCAACGTCATTCCAATGGAGAAAGTGCCAGAAAACCTGAAGAAAGCATGTGTTGAGATGGTTAAAGGAGCCAGAGAATGCACGTCTGCGCTTCGAAAATGCATCAACCGACTAACAGAAAAACCTGAAGAAGCACTTGAGGCGGCAGATCAGGTTGAAAGACAAGAGGAGAAAGTAGACGATCTCTATGAAAACGCTAGATTGCTGTTGGCTAAAGAAACAACTATGAGTGCAGGGGTCACTGTTTTAATAAGCCAACTTTTTGAAAGTATCGAGAGGATGGCTGACTGGTGTGAAGACGCTTGCGACCAGGTTAGAATAATTGTCGTTCGTCGATAACAGCATAGGAGGTGCAAGCATACGCCGAAAATTACAATTGAAGTGCGCGAGCTTCGCGATAAGGCCGACGGTGAAACGGTAAAGGATTTGATAAGTTTTCTGGAAAAAAGAATAGATGCAGAAGTGAAAGTTGCAGGTCGCGAGATTACCATAGATGAAGAGAATGCTCCTTCCAAGGCATATTTGCGGGTGCTTATCAGAAAATTCCTGCATCAAATGGAGCTGAAAGAAGACTTCCGCGTGATCTCAAGCAAAGAAAACGTTTTCACCATCAAAGAAAGGAAAGGAGCTAGAGAAGAATAGGCTTTATTATTGTTCAGCAGGCAGAATGGAAATCATTTGACTCTTCGTTGTTCTTTTCGCTTCTTTTCAAATGTATCATGGACCCTCAAGAGATATCCGCGTGCCGTCCACGTTTTCTTATGAGCGTCAAATAGTTCACCTGCTTTCATATTGTCTTTTGCCTCTCGAAGCAGGTTCTGGACAGATGAAAGAATAGAGCTTATCTCAACTTGTTTTGAATGCGAGTCGATTTTCCATGAAGAACTTTCAGATTCGTTTTGATGCATAAGAGAAAAAAGAAAAAGGGCATATTCCAAATCAGCACCTGCTCGCCAAACGAGGTTCACCAAGTTTTTTTCATCTTTTTTTGCGAGGGCCTTCATTGAACCCTCAAGGTGGTTTACCGCAGACGCTATGGACTCGATTATCTTCTCTTGCTTCATCTTTTATCATCTAAATATCTCGAAAGTTTTAAGTGATGTGTGCTTTAAGCTTTTAGTTCAAGGAGGACGAACACTCGTGCGGGATAAGACTTTAGGTGCGCTTATGTGTATTCTAGGTGTGCTTGCTATGACTGGATATTTTTGTTGGCTTTTCCTAGCGCCTCAAGATTTGGTTTTTTTGGGAAGACCGCTTAGCGATTGGGCGGTAATCGTTCCAGTCGTAATCATCGTTTACGTGTTTCTCTTCATTGTGGTGTGGATTGGTTGGACAATGGTTTCCACGCCGCCACCATTGCCAGTTGCTCCAAAAAGCTCTGAGGAGAAAAAAGAAACTGAAAGGAAGGAATAACTGATCATCTAGAGTCAAAGGAAATAAGATTTATCATTTTGTTTCAACTCGTGATTTAGGAGGGTTCAAGGGTGGTCGGTCGACGTTGTCCAAAATGTGGAGGACGACTGCGATATCTAGCGCGCTTATGGTACTGCGGCAATTGTGACAAATGTTTTGATGTAAGCCAGACAAAGCTTAGTGCACGAGCAAAAGCAGAATGCGTGAGACCGTAGCCAACAGCAAATTTTAGAGATGAAGCTCGCTCTATGTGATTACCTTTCCATAGAAGCTTTGCTTATGCCTGCTTCTTTCTCCACCCGTATAACATGTTCTGCTTTCTCGGCAAACGCTTCACTGTGGGTCACAGCGATTATTTGTTCGATGGCTTTTAGGCGGGAAATGGCTTCAGCTAACCTGTCAACTGAACCGTCTTCTCTCCCTAAACTCTCTGTCGGTTCATCTAAGAGAAGTAGATAAAGCCCATGACCAGTTCTTGACTGCATAATTAGTTGGCCGAGGCCGAGGCGATATGCGAATGCAAGTAGCGTTCGTTCTCCGCCTGAGAGGTTAGAAACTTCTCGCTCATACCCCTCCTCGCTCTTAATAATCGGCGTGTATGTTTCATCAATCTTAACAGTTAAAATTGGACCTTCCGGCCCGCTAAGGTCGTCTAATACGTGTTGAACCATTCGTTCTAGGTAAGTGATGAACTCGCTTCGCAGTTTGGGTTGAATACTTCTGTAGGCGCCTCGTATATCGTCCATGACGCGGAGAAGCTTTTCGATATTCTCCATTCGTTTAATCTTTTGTTGTGCATGGTCTAACCGTTCTCTGAGGGTATCTATTCTCAACGCGATGTCTCTCTTTCGAGTTTCCTTTATTTCTAGCTTAGACTTCGCAGCGGAATATTGCTCAAATGTTGTGTCGCGAAGTTTTCGAGTGGATTCAAGTTCGTCAATGTCGAATTTGGTGATTTCTGCACGCGCGGCGTCAAGTTGACTTCGAAGCGATTTTTCTTTCTGTTGTTTGTCTTCAAAGTCTGTGGAAAGTTTGTTTAAGGATCCCTGTTCCTCTTGGATTCGCTCTTTTGTTTCTTCAATTCGAGGGGTAAGTAGTTGCAAGTTTGAGACAACGAAGTTGACGACGCTACGTAGTCCTTCCAGTTCGTCAAAGTTCTTCTGAAGTTCAACAAGTCTGTTTTCACGTTCAGCGTTTTCTTTATCAAGTCGTTCGAGAAGGCTTTTCTTGTACTCTCCAGTGAGATTCTGAAGGCATAGTGGGCATTTGTTTTCGGTTGTTAAGCTTGAAATGCGCTTTTTGGAGGTTTGTATTTCTTTTTTGGCAGCCTCCTGTTCGCCTCCAGTGCTTGTCATCTGGTCTTCAAGAGCCACGAGATATTTCCTGAGCTCTTTGATTGTTTGGTCAGGTTTTAGTCCCACTTCTTGGAGCTTTTTTCGATGCGACTTCTGTTGGGCTTCTATTGATGTTAGGCGTTCTTCAAGGTCGTGGATGAATGTTTTCTTCTTTTCGATTTCATCCGCTAACTTTGCACATGTGTCTTCAATGTTGGCAACGTTTGCTTGTAATTCTGCCTCTCTTCTACGCAACTTATCTGTTTGTTTTCTTAATTTCTCAAGGCTCTGAAGACGTGAAGTGGCTTCTTTGAAGGCGGCTTCGGTTTGAACAAGCTTCTTTCTCAAGTCTTCAAGTTCATTTTCAATCAGCGAAAACTCTTCAACCGACTTGTTGTACTCGGTTTGAAGCTTTTCCATTCCAACTACGTCGAAATCGCGTTCGTAGGCTCTCTTTTCACCTTGATATTCTTTTTGAAATCCAGCTAGACCGCTCCATGCGACTTCATAATCGGAAAGTCCAAACATTTGGTCCATCTTTTTCTGTCGTTGCCGCGGGGTCATGTTCAGCATTTCTTTTAGATGCTCTTGACGCACCCATACAACCTCGCGAAAAAGGTCTTTGTCAAGGCCGGTTAGTGCCTTCAATTGTTCAACGACAGCTTCTCCCTTTGAGCTTGCGATCAATTTGTCCTCTTCAAAGAATTTGAGCTGTTCCATGTCTTGGCTGATGCCTTTATCATGTCTTCGAAGACCTCTTAAAATCTTGTAATTTTTTCCATTGTGAACAAAATGTATAGTTACCTTGCCTACGTCTGCTCCTTCTCTGAGAATATAGTCGTAGCTTCTTCCGAGTGGGTCTCCGAAAAGGGCAAAATCAATAGCGTAGAGAACGGTTGACTTGCCGCGTCCCAAGCCGCCGACAAGACAGTTGAAACCTCTGGCAAATGGAACCTCCGTTTTTACGTGAGATCGAATGTTTTCAAGCTGCACGGTTTTGATTCTCATGAGTGAAAGCCTCCAACGTTTCCTTCACCTTTTTTTCTTCTTTTCCCACTAACGGTTCAAGTAGGTCAACGGCGAGTCTTGCCGCTCTTTCAGCTTCTTCCTGAGCGTAACGGTCACGGAAGATTTCGAAAAAGTATTCGAACGCCTTCGTTTTGAGGTCTTTCAATTCGCCTTCGAATATGGAGCGGATTAATTCTTCAGTGATTTCTGTTTCTCTTAACCGAACAAGTGGGTGCACCGTGAGTGCCTTTCTAGCTGCATTTCTGATCTTGGTGATGTCAATCTCTCCGCGTCCAGCTTCGACTGGCAACGCTCCCTTCAATATAGGTACAATTACTGCTCCGGCTTCATCAGCCTCTTTTACTGCTTGTACCGCCATCTTGGTTATGTTTTGTGGAGTTGAGCCCGTGTAGTCATGTTCCAAGACGATGAATCGACGTGGGGTTTCAAGCTTGATGCGGTGGAGTTTAGCTACTCCTTTTTGGTTTACTTTGACATGGTAGAAGCCCTTGTCAACCTTAGCGTCGTCGTGGTTGACCGTTTCTGTGCAGCCGCTGTAGACGAGAAGACCGTTTTTGAAGGAAATCTTAACTGGCTTGTGAATGTGACCGCCTGCGTAATAGTTGAAGCCGTCGGGAAGCATTTCAGGTGAAGCTTCGGCTTCCATTTGCGGAGGGGTCAGGCGGGGGATGTCGAGAGCCATGTGGAAAACGAAGATGTTGAATATGGAGGGGTCAGGTGTGGGCTTGTTCTGTTCTAGAAAGGTGGGCAGTCGTTCCTCAGTTCTTCCTCTTGTTCGAAAATTAGGGATACCATATACGTAACAGTTCTTGTTTCGCCAAGAAGCGCCCTCATGACGGGGCAAATAACGAATCAAGCCTGCACTGTCCAACGGATTAAGAATTGTTCCTGTAATCACGTTTGGCGCCGAGTCGTGAGAGCCGTCTACTGCAAGCGCGGGTATTCTAGCCTCTTTTAGTCGCCTGAAATTGGTTATGACGTTTTCAAGGGTGATGTTGGAGGGACGAGCGCGATGGAATACATCTCCTGCGATAATCATGAACTCAGGCTTTAACTCAATGGTTCTGTCCACCACTTCTCGAAATGCTGCGTTAAAATCTTCCCGTCGAGCATCCAAATTATACTGTGCATAGCCTAAATGTAGATCAGCCACGTGAACAAAACTGAAAGGCTTCATCTCTTTCTTTCGTTGCTTCACCACTAACTCTCCCGAACTTTAATTAGACAAATCGCTTTTTAAGTGTAAGAGATCGGTGAAGATATTGTTGTCGGAGGCTTGGATTTGAGACGTGAATATCCTACTCAGCCTATTGTAGGCGTTGGAGCGGTCATTGTGGACGAGGGTAAGCTTCTTCTGGTCAAGAGGGGAGTGGAGCCTGGAAAAGGCAAATGGAGTATTCCAGGCGGAGCGGTGGAACTTGGAGAAAAGGTTCGAGACGCCGTTGTACGGGAGGCTGAGGAAGAGAGCGGGTTGAAAGTTGAGATTGTAATTGATAGACCTTTGGATACGGTTGATAACATCATGATGGATGAAAACAAACGGCTTCAATACCACTACGTTCTGCTACAGTTTTTAATTCGCCCTAAAAGTGGGACTCCAAAGTCTGGAGGTGACGTATTAGACGCAAAATGGGTTTCCCTAGATGAAGTGGAAACCTATGACTTAACAACCTCCTTCCGTTCTTTCTTCAAAAGACATCGAAACGAGCTAGAAGGATTCTAATTATCATCTGTGAAAAATAGCCTTGTTTGCCCCATTGTTTGAATGTCAAGAGCTTTCACCTTCACTACGATAGGGAAGTCTTTTACAACTTTTCCAAGAACGAGACAATGATGCGGCAATAGGTCTCGTGCAACCGACTTGACGGTTTCAGCGTCAACCTTGGCAGCTCTTGACACTGCCTCAAGGTCATGTTCGTTGGTGAAGTTGAAGAGGAATATATTGTCTGCTTGGCGATAGATGTTCTCCCGAATGGTGTTAGGCTGATTAGTCACAAAGGTTGTGAAAACTCCGAAGTGGCGCATCCTCGTAACAATGTCGTCCCAATAGGTTTCACGCAGGTAAAGATGAGCCTCCTCAGCAAACAAAAATACTGCCCTCAACTTCCGTTGAGTCAGAAGTTCCACAAGTTTTCCAAGCATAAACTCCACCACGACTTGCCGATCAATCGAAGAAATGTCTTGTAGGTTTATGATCAATGCTCCGCCACTCTGCATGCTGTGAAAGTTTTCCTCAAGACTTGTTGCTTCTGCATGGTTGTCGGTGAAAAACCCAGAGTTTAACAGGCTGTAGTAACGAGAATAAAGTGCATCTCGCACATGCAGGTTGCACTGTCGATTTCTAATAGTCTCGCCTAGTTCATGCATCGTAAGCGTGTCGCGGTTTTTTAGAAATCGCCATATGCGTCGAAACTCTCGTGCAGAGGTGCCTGGTAGGTCAAGCGCGTGGAAGAGGATGTTCATCATAACGCGCAGGTTCATCTGTGCCAATGTTATTTTGAAGTTGTCGCCTGGAGTGAGCACCCGAACCTTTTTGTTGTACTCGTTTTTTTCGCCGTTTGACGAGAAACCTAGGCGGGTGTATTCGCCGTTTAGGTCTAGAACAACAACTGGGGCTCCATAGTCTATGAGGCCGAGGACGAGGAGTTTGGAGAGGTGAGACTTTCCGGTTTCCTTCTTCCCTGTCACTATGTTGAGTTTGCCGTCAAGCATGTGAGCGTCAATTGTGATGGAAGATGATTCTCTCGTTTCGCCGAGGTTGATAGGACGGCTTTTGCTGATTTTTGCTTGTGCCAGCAGAGAAGCCACGGGAAGTTTTTTGATGTTTGATTGGGAGCGTGAAGGGAGCCACGCTGTGTTTATGCTTAGTTTTCCGTTTTGTATGGTTCCTCGGATTTTGCAGACAAGCATTCGTGCGTCTTGGATGTAAGTTATGTGTGGAGCTACTTCCAGCGGATCAAGGTTTTCTCCATAGATGTGTTTGTCGTCTGTGGAGTTTCTTAAGAGTTCTTCTAGGATGCCGGGAATGTTAGCAAATTGGATGTCGATTACTTGTATGACGAGGCTTCGGTTGCGTTTAGAGTCTTGTATGAGAAGGTATTCTCCCTTTTCGATGTCCTCGGTTGGAAAGCTTAGGATTTGAATAGTGTTGCCTTCTTTTCTGTAAAGCCGCATCGACTAGGCCTCTGGGCCTTTTCCGTATGGTCCAAATAGTAGTCGGCGTAGATTGGGTCGTGTGACGATTTTTAGTCCGTATGTTTGGGCTATGAACCGTTGTATGCCTATGACTTCGTTGGCGGTGAATGTGGAGTATATGTGTGCCAAGCGTAGGGTTTCAGGGTAGCCTTGAAGGAGTAGGTCGTTTCCAAGAAGTTTCTGTACTGCTACTGTTCCTTGTTCGCTGGGGATGTTTTTGTCTATGTCTAGTCGAAATGAACAACCGCCGTTTGTGAGTTTTGCGATGTAGATGTTTCCTAGGAAGCGAATAGGAGTAGATGAATGAAGCGGGTAGTGATTGATTTGGATTAGGCGTGGCGGAGGAGTTTTTGTGGTTAGGTCTGTAAGTCTGTGACCGCCAAGTCTTAGCGTGGTGGTTTTTGTGAACGCTAGGACTGTGTTGAGGCGGTTTCTTGCAATTTCTAAGAGTTGTGAAAGAACTTTTGTTGGGTTGTCCGGCGTCCCTGCTGTTAGTGATCCGTCCCAGAGTATGATGTTGTCGTGTGAGCTGGTGGATATGCTCATTTGTAGCCAGCGTTCGAGTAGGTTGCTTATCCGATTTTGCATGTTGAGTAGGTTCGGACCGACCATGTCTTTTGGTGGTGTTTGAAAGTAGTATTGTCGGAATAAATGGTATATTTCCCGTCTGTTTTGTTCAGTTATGTGGAAAGGGAAAGGTCCGAGACG
>Ga0209978_10000897_pt1 | contig 11855 bp, 4 predicted proteins | sample BentaG_FD_182805 | JGI IMG/M metagenome (GOLD analysis project Ga0209978, IMG submission 182805) | Deep subsurface microbial communities from South Atlantic Ocean to uncover new lineages of life (NeLLi) - Benguela_00093 metaG (SPAdes)... | ecosystem: Environmental > Aquatic > Marine > Oceanic >...
TTCAAAGCGCGCGCTTGCTCTTCCGTCAATTGCACCTGCGTTCGGATCAGGGCAATCCTCCATCATGATTATTTGCCATAATGATAACACATAACCCATCGGTGGTCAAGGTCAGAACTCGCCGACTTCCCCATACCTGAACCGCTCAATGGCCAGGAACCCGGCCGCGCAGACCAGCATCAACACCGTGCTCATAGCCAGGGCCTGGCCGTAGTTGACCACCCCTGGCTGGCCCAGGAAGCGATAGATAACCACCGGCATCGTGGGCATCTGTGGCCGGGCCACGAACACCGTTGCTCCGAACTCGCCCAGACTGACGGTGAAGGCGAACACCGCCCCCACCAGCAGCGCGCGCCCCACGATGGGCAGATCCACCTCCCGCCACACCCGCCAGGACGAGGCCCCCAGCACCCGTGCTGCCTCCCGCAGGTGGGGGTGGATGCCTCGGATAATGGGCAACAGCGAGCGCACCACGAAAGGGAGGGCCACCAGGGTGTGGGCCAGTGGGACCAGCACCGGCGAGGCGCGCAGGTTCAGCGGCGGTCGGGCCAGGGCGATGATGTAGCCAAAGCCCAGCGTGACAGCCGAAGTGCCCAGCGGCAGCATAAACACAGGGTCGAGCAGCCGGCCCAGCCGACCCCGCTGGCGGGCCAGCAGCCAGGCACTAATCAGCCCCAACGTCAGGGCCAGCCCCACCGTCGCCCCGGCGAAGAGCAGCGAATTGCGTACCGCCAGGAGCGGCGGCACGAAGAAAATGGAACTCTGCAGGTTGACGCTCAGCGCCCGGTAGTAGGCCAGGCTGTAACCCGGCTGCCCGGCCGAGAGGGAGCGTTCGGCCAGGGAGAGCAGTGGCACCACCAGCAGCAGGATCATGACCGCCACGTTGACCCCCACCAGCCAGCGCTCGCTCCGGGTGCGGGGTCGGCGGGCGGTGATCTGGCGGGGGCGTAGTTGCAGCGGCACGGTGATACGCTGCTGCAGGCGGGTGTAGGTCACCATCAATCCAAAAGTGCAGCCGATCTGGAGCAGCGACAGGGCCGCCGCCACCGGCAGGTTGAACAGATGGACCGCCTGGCGGTAGATTTCCACCTCCAGCGTGGCGTAGCGGGGGCCGCCCAGGATCAGGATTACCCCGAAACTGGTGAAATCGAACAGGAAGACCAACAAGGAAGCGGCGGTCAGCGCCGGGCGCAGCAGCGGCAAGGTCACCTCCCAGAAGGCCCGCCAGGGCGAAGCGCCCAGCATCCGCGCTGCTGCCTCCAGTTGGGGGTCCAGGTTGGCCCAGAAGCCGCCCACCATCCGCAGGATGATGGTGTAATTGTAGAACACGTGGGCCAGCAGGATGATGGCCAGGGTGTGCACCAGGTTGATGGGCGGGCGGTCGAGGCCCAGGGTGGCCATGAGCGCCTGGTTGACCCAGCCCTTGGGTCCCAGCAGCGAGGTGAAAGCCGTCGCCACCACGATGGTCGGCAACACGAAGGGGATGGTAGTCAACGCCTGCAATAGCGACTTGCCCCGGAACTGATAGCGGGCGAAAACGTAGGCCGCCGGCAGGGCCGCCAGCAGCGTCAGCAGGGTCGAAATAGCCGCCTGCCAGGTGGTGAACCACAGCGTCCGGGCGTAGTACGGCGTGTTGACCAGTCCCCGCAGCGCGGTCAGAGCTGGCTGTCCCTCCGGGGCCAGGCTCAGCCGGAAGATGGAAAAGAGGGGGTAGAAATAGAACAGGGCCAGGAAAGCCAGGGGGATCAGATACAAGGGGACACGGAGAAGGGGAGACAAGGAGACACGGTCACTTCTCCGTGTGTCCTTGTCCATCCATCCCTTCGTCTCCTTGTCTCCTTGTCTCCTTGTCATCGAGTCCTCAGCGCAGCACCGTCTCTGTCCAGGCTTCGATCCACTTCTCCCGGTTCTGGTCAATGCCCTCCGGGCTGACCCAGGCTGGTTTGGGCGGTACCTCAGCGAACTGGAAGACTTCCGGCAATTCGGCCTTGGGGTTGGCGGGGAAGACCCACATGTGCAGTGGGATGTCGGCCTGGAAGGTCGGGCTGAGCATAAAGTCCACCCACTTTTCGGCCAGGTCGCGGTTGGCGGTGCCTCTCAGGATGCCCACGAACTCGATCTGGCGGAAGCAGGCCCCGTCACCCAGCACGTTGCCGGTGGGTGGCTCAGCATACTTGCCCTCGCTGAAGTAGACCTCGGCGGCCGGGCTGGTGGCGTAGCTGACCACGATGGGCCGGTCGCCATCGCTGGCCGCGCTGAACTGACCCCAGTAGGCGTCCTCCCAGCCGGCTGTGACCAGCACGTCGTTGTCGCGCAATTTGGCCCAGAAGTCACGGTAGCCATCCTCGCCAAAGTGGCCCACGGTGGCCATCAGGAAGGCCAGCCCCGGCGACGAGGTGGCCGGGTTCTCCACCACCACCAGCCCCTTCATCTCCGGTTTGATCAGGTCTTCCAGTGTGGCCGGTGGGGTGAGGCCCTTCTCCTGGAACCAGCCCTTGTCGTAGTTCAGGCACACGTCGCCAAAGTCCACCGGATTGAGCCGGTGTTGGGGATCGAGCTCCAATGCGTCGGGGATGTCGGCCAGGACGCGTGAGGCGTAAGATTCAAAGATGTCAGCTTTGATGGCCCGGCTGAAGAAAGTGTTGTCCACCCCGTAGAACACATCGGCCAGGGGGGCGTCTTTGCTAAGGATGGCCTGGTTCAGGGCCGCGCCGGTGTCGCCCGATTTGAGGAACTTGACCGTGGCCCCTGTCTCTGCCTCGAACTGGGCAATGACCTCCTGGCTGGCGTCGAAACTGTCGTGGGTCATCACCGTCAGGGTACGCGGGCCGCTGGGGGTTGGGGTGGGGGCGGGCGTCAGCGTCGGCCCACAGCCGGCCGCCACCAGCAGCACCAATGCCAGGAACAAAAGCGTCGTCTTTTTCATGGGAACCTCCTTTCGCTACTCGTCATTGTGTATGATCACGGCCAGCAACAGGCCCTGGCCCACCCGAACCCGTGCTTGCGGAGCCGTGAGGGTGTTGCTAACCCCCCGGGCTGGCCCCAGGTACAAAGTGCCGTTTTCCAAGGGATACTCCAGACCCTCGGTGTAGATGCCTGTTACCTCCTCTGTCAGGGGCAGGAGGGAGAGGGTATCGCCCACTTGGCCTTCGATGAGGGCCCCGTCCCTGATGAGAAAGAGCTCTTGCCTGCCATCAAGGATCTTGGCCTTAACAGGACGCAATTCCGGCAAGGCTAAAAGCAGGACATTAGCCAGAGTATGATCGAGCCGGTCGCCCAGGGCCCCCAAGATGAGCATCTCTTGGGCTCCTTGCTCTGCGGCGTATTTCACGGCCAACTCCAGGTCCGTCTGGTCCTTGCGAGCTGGGTGGACGATGAACTGGCAATGCATCTTTTCCAATCGAGAGCGCAGGCTCTGGTCGAGGGAGTCCAGGTCGCCGACGACCACCTTGGGCTGCAAGCCCAAAGCGAGGGCGTTATTGGCTCCACCGTCGGCACAGATAACCAGATCCGTTGGAGCGACCAGGCTTCGATAGAAATCGCTATCGTGAATTTGGCCGTTGGCGATGATGATTGCCTTCATTTATCCTCCCCAGTCAACACACAAAAAACAAGGCCGCCTAGCCTGGACAGGGTTGGCGGCCTCGTGAAAACCAAAGCGCTTCCCTCCGCTGGCATTATCCAGGTCAGGTTCAAGGGGTCGAGGCATTGGCTAATGGACGACGGCTCATAGCTGATGGCTCGTAGACAGTTAATCCTATCTGCCATCTGCTATCTGCCAGCCTGGGCCTCTTCTCAGCCTGGCTCACCAAGCTCCCCCAAGCGTTATTCGGTTATAGCAAGCTTGTTACGCACCTCCAAGCTACGACTGCTGTGAACTCACCCCTCTTCTAATACTATTTTAGCACTGAAAAGGACTGATGTCAAACCCAAAATTCCCTCTTGACAAACCCCCTTATTTCTGGTATAATATACATGGAGTTAGAAAGCCGATCTCGCTCGCTACTTGGCGAAAAGATCTAACAATTGAGAAAGGAGGCAAAGAGTCTAAAGCTCAGGGGGGAATCGCAAGAAGTGATAGACCTTTTGTCTCCGCCGGTGTTAAGACATCGGCTTTTTTTGTCCAAGATGTGGATTTGACAAATTATCAGAGCTGTGTTATAATCTAAATCACCTGGACGGAAGCACCTTAACAACTGAAGAGTGGTAAGAAGGCTATGCGGAAATTTTGGGTTCCAAAAGTCAACTCTTTTATGGAGGGTTTGATCCTGGCTCAGGATGAACGCTGGCGGCGTGCCTAACACATGCAAGTCGAACGGTCCTGGAAGCTGGAAGCTGGCGACTGGAAACTAGCTTGCTAGCGACCAGTAACTAGCAACTGGCAACCAGGATAGTGGCGAACGGGTGAGTAACACGTAGGTGACCTGCCCCGAAGAGGGGGATAACCGCTGGAAACGGCGGCTAATACCCCATGTAGTCGTGAGGGTTAGAGGCCTCATGATTAAAGCTCCGGCGCTTTGGGAGGGGCCTGCGGCTTATCAGCTAGTTGGTGGGGTAATGGCTCACCAAGGCAATGACGGGTAGCTGGTCTGAGAGGACGATCAGCCACATGGGCACTGAGACACGGGCCCGACTCCTACGGGAGGCAGCAGTGAGGGATATTGCGCAATGGGCGAAAGCCTGACGCAGCAACGCCGCGTGGGCGATGAAGGCCTTCGGGTTGTAAAGCCCTTTTCTGGGGGAAGAGGAAGGACGGTACCCCAGGAATAAGTCCCGGCTAACTACGTGCCAGCAGCCGCGGTAAAACGTAGGGGACAAGTGTTATCCGGATTCACTGGGCGTAAAGCGCGTGCAGGTGGTGCTTTAAGTTGGGCGTGAAATCTCCCGGCTTAACTGGGAGGAGTCGTTCAATACTGGAGCACTTGAGGGCAGGAGAGGGAGGTGGAATTCCCGGTGTAGTGGTGAAATGCGTAGATATCGGGAGGAACACCAGTGGCGAAGGCGGCCTCCTGGCCTGCTTCTGACACTAAGACGCGAAAGCTAGGGGAGCAAACGGGATTAGATACCCCGGTAGTCCTAGCTGTAAACGATGGATACTAGGTGTGGGTGGCATTGACCCCATCCGTGCCGAAGCTAACGCGATAAGTATCCCGCCTGGGGACTACGGCCGCAAGGTTAAAACTCAAAGGAATTGACGGGGGCCCGCACAAGCAGCGGAGCGTGTGGTTTAATTCGATGCTACACGAAGAACCTTACCAGGGCTTGACATGCTGGTGGTACGGACCCGAAAGGGCGAGGACCCGCGAGGGAGCCAGCACAGGTGCTGCATGGCTGTCGTCAGCTCGTGCCGTGAGGTGTTGGGTTAAGTCCCGTAACGAGCGCAACCCTTGCCGTATGTTACATGTGTCATACGGGACTGCCGGTGATAAGCCGGAGGAAGGTGGGGATGACGTCAAGTCAGCATGGCCCTTATGTCCTGGGCGACACACACGCTACAATGGCCGGCACAATGGGTAGCCAAGCCGCGAGGCGGAGCCAATCCTCCAAAGCCGGTCTCAGTTCGGATTGCAGTCTGCAACTCGACTGCATGAAGGTGGAGTTGCTAGTAACCGCGCGTCAGCCATAGTGCGGTGAATACGTTCCCGGGCCTTGTACACACCGCCCGTCACGTCATGGGAGTCGGCAACACCTGAAGCCGGTGGGCCAACCGAAAGGGGGCAGCCGTCGAGGGTGGGGCTGGTGACTGGGACGAAGTCGTAACAAGGTAGCCGTAGCGGAAGCTGCGGCTGGATCACCTCCTTTCTAGGGAGAAAACCCTTCGGGAAAATTCCAAACCCAAATGACAAAATCCAAATTTCGGAGTTTGGATTTCCCTTCAGGGCAGATCCTAGGTCAATCACAGGTTTTCGGACCTGTGCTCTCCCCAAATTCTCGCCCCTTCTTACCACTTCTCAGTTGTTAAGGTGGTCAATAGATGGCTTATGGCAGAATGTCATAAGCCATTGGTTATCAGCTAATGGGCCTTTAGCTCAGTCGGCTAGAGCATTCCTCTGATAAGGGAAAGGTCCCTGGTTCAAGTCCAGGAAGGCCCACTGTTGGCATATGGCAGATAGCATATAGCTGATAGTTGGGAAGAAAAGAATAAAGCCATCAGCCATATGCTATGAGCTATCAGCTAGCCTGGGGATGTAGCTCAGTGGGAGAGCGCCTCCCTTGCACGGAGGAGGTCAGGGGTTCAAATCCCCTCATCTCCACCTCCAGGAGGTGCTTGACAAAATATCAAGATTGTGGTATACTTTAATTAGTAAAGAGGCAATAAGGGTGTTATGAACCTAAGTCCAAAACTGGAATTGAATAGAGCTTATTGACGGTCATATCAGCGAGGCTTTCTCAACAGCCTGGCAGAGTATGCCAGGCTGTTTTTGTGTCAAGAGTTGGCGATTGGCCTGTGGCAACTAGAAGATCGGTTGTCAGAGGCCAGCCGCCAAAGGCTGGGGTGGCGATAAGCTACATGCGATTGCCACTTAGCACCTTAAAAACTGAACAGAATGTGAGGACTTCGATTCTGCCGTATCACATGAATTAAGCTACTAAGGGCGTACGGTGGATGCCTTGGCGCCAAGAGCCGAAGAAGGGCGTGGTACACTGCGATAAGCCTCGGGGAGCCGTGTGCAGGCACTATATCCGAGGATACCCGAATGGGGAAACCCACCCGGGGGAATGCCCGGGTACCCCCAGCTGAATAAAATAGGCTGGGCGGAGGGAACGAGGGGAACTGAAACATCTTAGTACCCTCAGGAAAAGAAATCAACATGAGATTCCCCTAGTAGTGGCGAGCGAACGGGGAAGAGCCCAAACCCGCCTCATGGAGGGCTGCAGCTCTTTGAAGTGGGGCGGGGGTTGTAAGGCACGGCAGAGGCCGCTGCAGGGGCCTCAGGGAGTTACAAATCCAGTCTCCAGTCGAAAGATGCTGGAAAGGTCTGCCACAGAAGGTGATAGCCCTGTAGACAGAGAGATCTGGACGAGGTTGCTCGATAGGAAGGGCCAATCGTGGCTGCTTCTGAACCTCCCGCCGTTGACCTTGAGTACCACGGGGCACGCTAATCCTGTGGGAAGCAGGGAGGCCCACCTCCCAAGGCTAAACACTCTTGGCGACCGATAGTGGACAAGTACCGTGAGGGAAAGGTGAAAAGAACCCCTGTTAGGGGAGTGAAATAGAACCTGAAACCGTATGCCTACAAGCGGTCGGAGGGCTATGCCAGGTTGAAGCGCTATGCGCTCCCTGGAATGCCTGACGGCGTGCCTTTTGGAGAATGAGCCGGCGAGTTAATTTCTGTGGCCAGGTTAAGGGAGTTACACCCGGAGCCGTAGCGAAAGCGAGTCTGAATAGGGCGACAGTCGCAGGGATTAGACACGAAACCAGGTGATCTACCCATGGCCAGGGTGAAGCGGAGGTAAAGCTTCGTGGAGGCCCGAACCTTTCTCTGTTGCAAAAGGGTGGGATGAGCTGTGGGTAGCGGTGAAATGCCAATCGAACTTGGAGATAGCTTGTTCTCCCCGAAATAGCTTTAGGGCTAGCCTCAAGCGTTGAGTGGCGGAGGTAGAGCACTGGATCGGCTAGGGGGCGTATAGCTTACCAAACCGAACCAAACTCCGAATGCCGTCATTACAAGCTTGGGAGTCGGACGGTGGGAGATGAGTTTCATCGTCGAGAGGGAAAGAGCCCAGACCGTCGGCTAAGGTCCCCAAGTCTAGGCTAAGTGGGAAAGGATGTGGGATTACTGAGACAGCCAGGAGGTTGGCCTAGAAGCAGCCATCCTTTAAAGAGTGCGTAATAGCTCACTGGTCAAGTGATCCTGCGCCGAAAATGTAACGGGGCTCAAGCCTAGCACCGAAGCCGCGGGATTGGTGGATGGCTTATAGCACATGGCGTACAGCGGGTTGCGGTTGAGCTAAGCTCCTGCGCCCAGCAAGTGTAAGCCATAAGCTATTTGCTGGAAGCCAGTTGGTAGGGGAGCGTTCTGCAGGCGTGGAAGCTGTACCGCGAGGAGCAGTGGAGCGTGCAGAAGTGAGAATGCCGGCATGAGTAGCGAGAAACGTGTGAGAAACACATTCGCCGTAAACCTAAGGGTTCCGACGGAAGGTTAATCCGCGTCGGGTTAGTCGGGCCTAAGCCGAGGCCGAGAGGCGTAGGCGATGGACAACGGGTTAATATTCCCGTACCACCTGGGAGGAGTGAAGGGGGAACGCAGAAGGGTAGGCCAGCCTGTTATTGGATTCAGGTGCTAAGCTCGTAGGGAAACGATGGCCCTAGGCAAATCCGGGGCCTGATCCTGAGGAGTGATGGCGGTGCCATAGAGCCAGAAGTGGCTGAGCCAAGCTGCCAAGAAAAGCCTCTAAGCGTTGAGTCCCGGGTGTCCGTACCGCAAACCGACACAGGTAGGTGGGTAGAGTATACCAAGGCGATCGGGAGAACCCTCGTTAAGGAACTAGGCAAACTAACTCCGTAACTTCGGGAGAAGGAGTGCCCTCTGGGGTGAAGCAATAACTTGCGGAGCCTTTGAGGGTCGCAGAGATTAGGCCCTGCCGACTGGTTACCAAAACCACAGGTCTCTGCTAAAGCGTAAGCTGAAGTATAGGGGCTGACGCCTGCCCAGTGCCGGAAGGTTAAAGGGAAGGGTTAGGTCTACCTTCGGGTAGATCGAAGCTCTGAACTGAAGCCCCGGTGAACGGCGGCCGTAACTATAACGGTCCTAAGGTAGCGAAATTCCTTGTCGGGTAAGTTCCGACCTGCACGAATGGCGTAACGAGTGGGGCACTGTCTCAACGAGGGACCCGGCGAAATTGAAGTAGGCGTGAAGATGCGCCTTACCCGCAGCAGGACAAAAAGACCCCGTGGAGCTTTACTGTAGCTTGGTATTGAGTTAGGGCTTAGCTTGTGTAGAATAGGTGGGAGGCTGAGAAGCTGGGGCGCTAGCCTCGGTGGAGCCGCCGGTGAAATACCACCCTGGTTAAGTCTTGGCCCTAACCCCTGACCGTAATCCGGCAGGGGGACAGTGCCAGGTGGGCAGTTTGACTGGGGCGGTCGCCTCCCAAAAGGTAACGGAGGCGCCCAAAGGTTCCCTCAGGCTGAATGGAAACCAGCCGCAGAGTGTAAAGGCACAAGGGAGCTTGACTGCAAGACCTACAAGTCGAGCAGAGACGAAAGTCGGGCTTAGTGATCCCACGGTACCGTGTGGAAGGGCCGTGGCTTAACGGATAAAAGCTACCCCGGGGATAACAGGCTGGTCGCGCCCAAGAGTTCATATCGACGGCGCGGCTCGGCACCTCGATGTCGGCTCATCGCATCCTGGGGCTGGATAAGGTCCCAAGGGTTGGGCTGTTCGCCCATTAAAGCGGTACGTGAGCTGGGTTCAGACCGTCGTGAGACAGGTCGGTCTCTATCCGCTGTGGGCGCAGGTGACTTGAGGGGAGCTGCTCCTAGTACGAGAGGATCGGAGTGGACAGACCGCTGGTGTGCCAGTTGTCCCGCCAGGGGCATAGCTGGGTAGCCATGTCTGGCAGAGATAACCGCTGAAAGCATCTAAGTGGGAAACTCGCCCCAAGATGAGGTCACCCACCGGGCTAACCGGGTAAGACCGCCGGGAGACTACCGGTTTGATAGGCCGCAGGTGTAAGCACAGCAATGTGTTCAGCCAAGCGGTACTAACGGTCGAGGGCTTAATTCGATACTGTGACGCGGCGTCGAGTCAGCCCAAGCATTCTGTTCAGTTTTTAGGGTGCTATTCGTGTTCAAGGTTTTCCTGGTGACTCTAGCGGAGGGGAAACACCCTGAACCATCCCGAACCAGGAAGTTAAGCCCTCCAGCGCCGATGGTACTGCACTGGAGACGGTGTGGGAGAGTAGGTCGTTGCCAGGAAGAAGAGGGAGACCTTCGGGACTCCCTCTTTTTGTTGTACGCCCGGCATGGGCGATAGCTAGGGGGTGAAAGTCCCCTGCGGGCGTTGATCCGACGAACCGCTAGCCGAAGGCAACTGCGCGAGCGTGAGCGAGCGTGGGGAGGAAGCCGGAGAGCAAAACCTGGACTTGATGGACAAAAACTGTGTAAGGAGGCGTAGGGCGCCGGGTGAGCTGGCAACAGACAGTGAAGCCCCAAGAGGATCAAAGCGGCTCTACGTAAACGCAGCGAGGGTCAGGGGAAAGCTATGGCACCTTATCCGGGGAGGTCTGCCTTTCCTGCGGGGAGGGCAGAAGTCAGCAGAGGCCGTAGTAGTCGGTGGGGTAACGTCCATCCGTGGCGGTCAGGGAAACCTGGCTACAGGGCGAAGGGCCGAACGGTTAAGGAGTTGAGTGGAAAGGAGAAGGGTGACGGTTGGGCAGTCGAAATCTGGCAAGACCAGACCGGGCGTGGAAGTAGCGCTGAAGGCGTGAGGTAGGCGTCAGGGACGAAGGCCGTCATCGGGTCAAATGGAGCAAGAAATGGCTCAACACGAAGGGGAAGGATTGTGGGAACGCATCTTTAGTCGCGAGAACCTGATTGCAGCGCTGAAGCGGGTGAAGAGGAATGGGGGTGCGCCAGGGGTGGATGGCATGTCGGTAGAGGAATTGCCAGAACACCTGAAAGTGCACTGGTCGAGCATCCGAAGAAAGCTGGAAGCTGGGACATACCAGCCGAGCCCAGTGAAGCGGGTAGAAATCCCCAAGGCAGGCGGTGGGGTGCGACAGCTAGGCATCCCGACGGTGTTGGATCGGCTGATTCAGCAAGCGATGCATCAGGTACTGAGCCCGCTGTTTGAAGAGACATTCAGCGACCACAGCTATGGGTTTCGTCCTGGGCGGAGTGCGCATGATGCGGTGCGAGCCGCTCAGAAGCACGTGGAGGAAGGATACCAGTGGGTTGTGGATATTGACCTGGAGCGTTTCTTCGATACGGTGAACCATGATCGTCTGATGGCGCGCATGAAATCCGTAGTCAAGGACAAGCGGATACTGAGGCTGGTCAATGCCTATCTGAAGGCTGGGGTCATGGTCAGCGGGGTGGTGATAGAGACGGTGGAGGGGACACCGCAGGGTGGGCCACTGTCGCCATTACTATCCAACATCGTGTTGACGGAACTAGACCGTAAGCTGGAAGAACGAGGGCATCGCTTTGTACGCTACGCCGATGACTGCAACATCTATGTCAAGAGCGAACGGGCGGCCAAGCGGGTGATGATCAGCACGAAGCGCTTTGTGGAGGAGCACATGCGCCTGAAAGTCAATGGGGCGAAAAGTGCAGTGGACTTGGCGGTGAGACGTCAGTTTCTGGGCTTCAGCTTCTATTGGCGGAGAACAGGCGGTGTGGGTATCCGCATTGCGAAAGAGCGGCTAGACCGAGTGAAGTGCAAGGTGCGTCGGCTAACTCGTCGCAGTCAAGGACGATCCATTGAGGACATCCGAGACGAACTCAACCTGCTTATTCGAGGTTGGGTGAACTACTTTGCTCTGGCCGATGCCAAAGGACACATACAGCGGCTAGATCAGTGGGTGCGACGGCGCTTACGGCAGGTCTTGTGGAAGCAATGGAAAACGCCAGCGAACCGTTATCGGAATCTACGCGCACGGGGTGTCTCAGAATACTGGGCCACTCGTGCAGGAGGGACGAGCAAAGGTGTCTGGCGTTTATCGGCTTCACCGCCGCTCCATAGAGCGTTGAACAACGCCTACTGGCGGCAACTCGGTCTAGAGAGTTTCCTGCAATGCTATCAACTTCGTCATACTTAACCGAACCGCCGGATGCGGACCCGCATGTCCGGTGGTGTGGGAGGGGGGCGGCTAGGCCGTCCCCCTATCCCGATTGGGGGAAGGTCGGGAGG
>Ga0209978_10000898_pt1 | contig 11852 bp, 13 predicted proteins | sample BentaG_FD_182805 | JGI IMG/M metagenome (GOLD analysis project Ga0209978, IMG submission 182805) | Deep subsurface microbial communities from South Atlantic Ocean to uncover new lineages of life (NeLLi) - Benguela_00093 metaG (SPAdes)... | ecosystem: Environmental > Aquatic > Marine > Oceanic >...
ACCAGGCCTTTACCCGGAATCCCAACCTCACCAACTTGTTGCTCGACCCTTACTTTAAAGATGCGGTTCAGCGAGCGCAAGATAAGTGGCGTAGAGTCGTCACCAGGGCCATAGATTTAGGTATATCGGTACCTGCCTTGAGTTCAGCACTGATGTATTTTGACAGCTACAGAGGCGCCAGACTCCCGGCAAACCTTATCCAAGCACAAAGGGATTACTTTGGAGCCCACGCCTACCGAAGGATCGATCGGAAAGGGACATTCCATACCGAGTGGATGCTGAAAGAGCGCCCAGAGGTGAGAATAGACAAGCAATAGTCAACACCCTATCGGCCAAGCTGAAGGGTGTGGCCCGACAGTAGTCTACTGCCGCAGCTTGGTGCGTGTGCCCGGCCCCCAAGCTTAACGACCTCAAAAATATGCATGAGATGTCAGTTCACGGCAGTCAAAGGATCTCTAAATGGCGCTGGTTGATCTTACTAATTTGATTACTAACTCAACAATAGAATCCTTGTCAATGCACTGATCTTTTAGCAAGATGTCGGGTTTGCCGGAGTGGGGAATCTTTTTTACTGCCAAGCAGCTTATCTTAGTGGTTGAGTTATCTAGTGCACTGCCTACCATCTCCCCTATGCCACCTTCTGGATAGTGATCTTCCACCACGACGACTTTGTTTCCCTTTTGGTTCACTAATTCTTGCAACCTCACCGCACTGAATGGTTTGATGCAGTACAGGTCGACCACAGCAACGGATATTCCCCGCTTATTCAATTCTTCGTATGCTTTCAGGGCTTCATGGACTGTGATGCCAGCCCCAATAACAACAGCTTGATCTTTGCTGGACTCCACCAAGATCTTAAGGTCGCCCAACGGAAAATGTTCGTCATTGTCATAGATCACGGGTGTCTTTGGTCTCGAAGTGCGTATGTATTTCAGCCCTTTGGTGTTGCTTGCAAGCTCAACCAGTTTCTCTGAAGCCACAGCATCGCTCGGATAGAGAACTATACTCCCAGGTAGACTTCTGAATAGAGCTATATCCTCTAGTCCCATTTGTGATGGCCCATCCTCTCCTACGGACACACCTGCATGAGAGCCTACCAATGTAAGATTTGCCTCTGATAAGGCAGCCATCCTCAGTTGATCATGCGCCCTTGATAAGAATGCAGCGAAACTAGAGGCAAAGACATTGAAGCCCTTAATACTCATACCGAGAGCCACACCTACCATATTCTGCTCTGCAATGTATGCCTCCACAAATCTTTGCGGATTTTGTTCAAATAGCCTATCTGCAAAAGTTGAGTTCTTCACTTCTGCATCAGTTGCAACGAGGAGGTTGTTTTTTCGAGACAATTTGACCAACGCATTCCCATACCCCTCTCTCGTCGCGATCATTTCTCCTCTTTTGTAACGAGTTCGGATCGGCGTGCCTGATTGTTTCATCACAAAGGTTGTTTTTGTGGGTTTCCTCACCGTTATTCTTGGCATTCTTGGATTCGGCAGCCCTTGGAGCGCCTCGTCAAGTTCCTCCTCACTTAGTGCCTTACCGTGCCACCCCTCTTTATTCTCTAAGAAGGAAACGCCTTTTCCTTTGAGTGTCTTTGCCAAGATTACACTCGGCTTTTTCTTTGTATCTCGTGCTTGAGAGAATCCGCCGATCAGCTGGGGAATGTCATGACCCTCCACTGGGATGACGTCAGCACCGAATGAAGCGAATCGCAGGCTATATGCCTCAATATCATGGCCCAACATAGTCTCGCCACTTTGTCCCAACCGGTTGACATCTATGATTGCGCATAGGTTGTCCAGATTGTAATGGACCGCTAGCTGCAGTGCTTCATACACGGATCCCTCTGCCACCTCACCATCGCCCAACAGAACATATGTTCTATACTTTCTCTTCTGCATCTTGGCAGCTAATGCCATGCCGACACCAACCGACAGCCCCTGTCCCAAGGCTCCCGTAGCAACTTTGACCCATTTGAGCGCACCCGGCAAAGGGTGACCTTCAAAAGGACTACCGAACATTCTTAACGTCATAATGTCTGCTGTGGTACAGCCACTTCTTGCCAGCACTGCATATAACATGGGAGCAGCATGTCCTTTACTCAGTATGAACTCATCATTGTCAGGGCCGTGCGGACTCCTCACGTCGTATGCCATCTCATAGAAGAAAAGTACGCTCATTATTTCTGCACAGGAGAGGCACGTTGTTGGGTGGCCGCTTCCTGCCTTTGTGGTCATCTTCAAAACATCTCTTCTGAGAGTAGCTGCCAAGTCTTTTAATGCGTCTATCTTGACCACTCTACACCTCCCAGGTGTTCTACTTCAAATCAGTTAGGACGTACGAATCTCTTATGGACAGAACGAGTTTGGCAGGACACAACCTAAAGTCAGTGTGCTTATCGTGGAACTTGGCATAGGCAGCTCTTTTTATTTCCCCTTCAAACAGGAGAATTGCGACTCTTGATTTTGTGAGGAGTCTTCGTGAAATGCTCATCCTGTCCTTCGGTGGTTTTGGAGAGTCATGGAAAACTATATACGACCGTGATTCATTCCTGACCGAATGATGTTCGGGGTAAAGACCCGCCACATGACCATCCTCCCCAGAACTCAGCAGGACAACGTCATAAATGCCCCCATGCCTTAGTAGTTCGTTCTCATAGTCTGAAATGCCAAAGTCAGGTTGGGACTCATCCATAACAAAAGGATGAACGTTTTCTGGTGGCAGGCGTCCACGGGCAAGGAGTTCATCGACAAGGTGCTCTCTGGCCAACTTGAAGTTACTTTGCGGATCATCCAAAGGAACAAGCCTCTCATCAACCATGAAAATATGTATCTTTCCCCAAGAAATGCTTTTCCCTCTTAGTCGCCTGAATATCCCAGAGACACTCCTTCCTCCCGGAATACCCAGGACTGCGGTCTTTTGCTTCTTGAGCAACCTATTAACGGATTGTGTGATGATATCTCCAGCACGACTTTCCAGTTCATATTTATCCCTGTATGAGATGATTGTGGCCACTCTGGCACTGCCTCTTGTCTCACATCTAGTCTTGCTTTGCAGCCTGGATCTGACCCCTTACTTAGGCCATAATGCCTTCTTTTTCTTTGCATCTTTTCAAGGCTCGGATCCTCGGCCAAAGATCAGCGGCCTCGTGTCGCTTTTCAAAGAAGAGTACGAAGCATTTTCGATCTTCCTTGGCATACACCATTCTCTTCCGTCTCGTTTGATGAGTCTCTCGGCTTCTTCGGGACCAAAGGTCCCTGCCGCGTAGTTTGGAAATTCTTTCTTCCTATTCTTGACAATCCTCAGTACAGGCTCCATGTATCTCCAGCTAGCCTCAACACCATCCCATCTGGTGAACAGTGTTTGGTCTCCTGACATTATCTCATAGAGCAATGTTTCATATGCCTCTGGCGAATTTATGTCAAACTGGCACAGACGACAGAATTCCATAGTGGCTGGATGAAGTTTCATTTCATAGCCGGGATGCTTGGCGTTGAAGCTTATTGCCACTCCTTCATCAGGCTGAATTCGTATAGTAATAACATTCGGAAGCCCCCCGGGTTCCTGTTTGGGAAATAGCCTGTAGGAGACATCCTTTAGAACAAGGTCTATCTCTGCATAACTTGCCACAAGCCTCTTTCCAGTTCTCAGGTAAAAAGGAACTCTCTTCCATCTTTTATTGTTTATGCTCACCTTTAGCGCCGCGTAGGTTTCGGTTTCTGAGCCAGGTGAAACAAGCCTCTCTTTTCTGTAGGGCAACACCTTCTCACCGTCAATAGTACCCTGACCATACTGACCTACCACTACATCCTCAGGTCGTATCTTCTCAAGTGCCCTCAATACTCTCACCTTTTCATCTCTGATATCATCAGCGTTTAGCGACCCTGGGGACTCCATTGCAGCCAGGGACAAAACCTGCAAGAGGTGATTCTGTACCATATCCCTGATTGCACCAGCCCTGTCGTAATAGGCGCCTCTTGTTTCGATACCGATCTTTTCTGCTACGGTTATCTGTACGTGATCTATGAATCTATTGTCCCAAACCTCCTCGAAAATAGAGTTTGCGAATCTCAACGCCAATATATTTTGAACGGCTTCTTTCCCAAGATAGTGGTCAATTCTGTAAATCTCCTCCTCCTTAAAGACAGAATAAATGCACTTATTGAGTTCCCTCGCGGAGGCAAGGTCATAACCAAAGGGTTTCTCAAAGACCACTCTTTTCCATCCTTCCCCGTTCAATAAATTGCTCGATTGCAGTATGCCCACAGCTGGCTCAAAAAGGCTTGGAGGTAAGGCAAGGTAAAAAATCCTCCTGCCTTTGCAGTTATGTGTATCATCTACCTTGCTAATGAATTCCGCAAAGTCTGAATAGGCCGTATCCTTTTGAAGATCCATGGGATAGTAGTACACTTGTCCCAGGAACTCTGATAGAGTTTTCTGGTTCGCCTCTGGTATGAACTCTTCAGGATTTAGCAATGCTGCAAACTGATCTTTTGTAATAAGCTTCCTGGCAATACAAACTATGGGCACGTTTTCCCTGGCAACCTCTTTTGCATATAGGTGGTAAAATGCAGGTATCAACTTTCTCTTTGCTAGATTTCCAGTTGCGCCAAATATTATGATCATACTGTTATCACTGATTTTCTTGCTCACACCTCTCCGCCTTCTAGTATCTTTCTTGTTTCAGTTTTGTACATTTAAACCTTTGGCTGACCAAAAGCGTTGATATCGAGTAGGAACCCCAGGTACATCATTTCCATCATCTTGAATCACAAAACCTGACCTATCGAGCATAAGAAGACTTTCTGTTTCAAACTAGTCCAGCTGGACTAGAGATCCAAGAGATTTACGCCGTTCATAGTGTCCAAGAGGTGGCTATTCCTCATCACTGTGACAACAAATAAGTTCATGTTCATTGACGTAATGATATGCAGAATAGGCAGCAGTTGCACCCTCGGCCACCCCTGTTATTGCCTGCTTGAATACTGTATCAGTCACATCCCCGGCGGCAAAAACACCCTCTATGTTAGTTTTTGCATCTCGATCAATCTTGATCTCACCCTTTTCATTGACTTCGACACCTATCTCTTTTGCGAGACCTGACAGAGGGATATGCCCAATTTCAATAAATACCGCGTCCAGCTGGAATTCAGTTGAACCCTCATAAGGTTCATTAAAGGTGACACTGGTAACAAATGTGTTTCCCTTGATCCCTGTTACGTTAGTGTTGTTTATTATTTCAATTCTCTTATGGCCCATAACCCGGTTCAGGTTGATCGGTTCTGGTCTAATCTTTTCTTTTCTGTAGATAATGTACACCTTCTTACCATACTCTACCAGCAGTAGGGCTTCTTTTGTTGCTGAATCAGAACCACCCACAACTCCAATAATCTTGTCCTTGTACAAAGCGCCATCGCATAACGCGCAATAGTGTACACCCTTGTTGGTAAACTCCTTTTCCCCCGGGACCTTGAGCTTTTTCCATTCCGTGCCCGTGGCAAATATGATGCTCTGGGTATGAAGATACTCGTTGCCGGTGAATACCTTAAAGCAGCCTTCCGGACATCTTTCAACTCTGGTAACGACTTTTTCAACAGTTTCAACATTATAGTTGTTGACATGGGCCTGCAGTTTTTCTGCCAAGTCCAGACCCGTTATTTGACTGAACCCTGGATAGTTTGCCACATCGTTTGTCAAAATAATAGTCCCCCCGGGTGTTTCACCCACCACTGCGGTCTTCATTTGAAATCTTCCGGTGTAGACAGCTGCACCGAGGCCAGCCACTCCTGCTCCAACTATTACGGTATCATACTTCCCCGTATCCATGTATCTCACCTACGTTTTGAGAGTCTCCTTCTCTTTTCCACATCTCTCTCACCTATATTTTCAGGGCTTTCTTTATCTTTTCCCTGTCGAACCCCACAATTATTTCCCCATCAATATCCAGAACAGGAACTGCCACCTGACCTGATTTTTTGATCATCTCACTTCGTGCTTGCTCGCTCTCAGCCACGTTCAAGTCTTCGAACGTGAAGTTGTTTTGTTTCAAGAATTCCTTGGCCTTTTTGCAAAAGGGACAAGTAGGCGTTGAATACACTTTTACGTTCGCCATTCTCTACCTCCTCCGGTGTTATTCTTTCATTATCTGACTTATTTGAATTCTTTATGTATTCCAAAACCACCTCCGTGGAAGTCTAAGATAGGTAATGCCAAGAATTTGTTGCGTATGTTGAATGCTCAATTACATTCTCCTCGCTTCTATCTTTCCACGTAGAGTGTGTCCTCAAACTCAACTCTGTTGTGAATGCGCAGTAGTGTCACCGCCGGCTCCCATACTTCAACTAGAAAACATGCCTGTCCTGAAGAGATCTTTACTACCTAGGATAGTTAAATTCATAAGTATCCCCCATTTCATGAATTCATTTGGTATACAGTTGCGTATCGGGATGAAAGGCATACCACGCGAACCAGAAACCTCTTTGAGGAACGATTTCTTCTGCTGTTTCCAGGTTTGTGATATGTACGCTGCCCGCATCGTCTCTTTCTATTCTTATCCCAACCTTACCAATGCTATCCTCTATAATTCTCACATCTTCCAAGTCCTTCTCTTTATAGGCTTTGAACACGCCATCCACTTCTATGCCAAAGATGACCGTTTTAGGATGAATTCTGTCATCTCTGTTTTCAACTGGGAACCATATGAAACTATCTTCGTAGTAGCTCCCGTAGGGATCCCTCCCATAAGCTCGCACATAGCCAGTTTCCTGACTTAAGACTTCAGAATCTGGATGCTCCTTTTTCCAATCTCTCCAAATCACAGTGTCAATTGGCAGGAGCTTTAATTTAGTGCCTGACAGTTCTCCTACAATTGCTAGACCATCAACCTGAGTCCAGTAAGAGTTTGTCTTTCTATCATACATCACCAGGTTCGAGTTATAGAGTTTACCGGATACACCGAATTCAACTTCTTCACCATCTATCTTTCGCTCAAAAGCAATCCCCGAGCCACACAAGGGGCAATAGGTGATAAGTACAGGATCATCCGCAATGCTATCATTGATAATTTCGTGCCATACCATTATTTGTAGTGGGTAAACTCTTTTTATGCCTTTGTATATAATTGCTAAGACGAGTTCATTGTCCTGAATGTACCCATCAGCCTCTTCAACAGAGACGAACTTGGGATCATCTATTGAGGGAATTCCATCTTTGGGAGGTCCACCACCGACGAGTTTGGCCGGGTCAACAATGTACTTTACCCCCCGGGTAGTTATCTTTATTCCCATTTCTCTTTCCATCTCAACAATCTCGCGAATTTTCTCCATGGCACCCGTAGGCTGGGAATATCCCAGAAAAAGGGTAGCCACCAAAACCATCAGCAAAAACAAGTGACTTTTCTTGATTTTCCTACCCTCCAAATATTCTGAAAACAAATACCAGGTAGTATACTGAAATAGGAAGCATGATGGCACCCGCTACGAGATTTATCATTCGGCGGTGCGTTGTGAGAAATCCAATTACGGCCTGGCTTGCAGCAGCAGAGATGAGTGCGAATGCCAGCAGGGGAAATGCCAGCCCAATACCGAAAAACAAGAACTTCAGGAGGTTGCCTATCACATCCTGGATCAGTAATGTTCGGGCAAACATGGTGGCGATAAACAAGGGGTTGCACGGTATCACGACAGCTCCAAAAAAGAAACCATTTATGAACCCCTTGGTGAGAGGATTTTTTACGGAAGGAACACGAATTCTCGGGAGAAGTTTTCCCACATCAATATTCGAGAGTAACAGTACGCTAATGACGATCAAGATGCCAAAAGCTATGGGAGAGATAATTTCTATTACCCTTGTCAGTGATACTTGCAGGATTGTGGTAAATAATAGTCCCAGCACGAACATAAACGCAATCACCCCCGAGGTCATGATAAGACCAAACATCGCTATGAGTTTCTTGTCCGATTCTTTTCTCGACACCTGACTGGAAAGGGAAGCCACGAAGGCAGGGTACAGGGGTAAGACACAAACCGCCCCCAATGGTGTGAGTAGACCCAGGACAAAAGGTACGGCAATATCAGACAAGAGCTCGACTTCCATGTTAGCAACCCTTGTCTATCTCTGAGGAAAGTTCATCAGCAGACTTGACTCCACTTCTCAGGAATCTTGTAGATTGATCTTCGCAGATCAACAGCACAGGAGCGCTTGGGGCACTCACGATCTTCAGACCAAATTCATCCATCAAAGCCTTGGTCAGCTCGAGTGGGGATACTGCAAAATACCAGTCAAGACCATGAGTTTCCACGTGCTCTTTAATCTTCGTTTCGTCTTCGTTCGGATCTGTATCTAGCGAAATGTGTATTATGGTGTCACCTTCTCTTGCCTTAAGCTCTTGCATTTCTTTCTGCTGCCTTAAGCATGTGGGACACCACACAGCGAAACTTTCCACCAGGATGGGTGTTCCCTTGAAGTCGCTGATTTTGAATTTTTCCCCCGTTGCAGCATCGCTAAGTTCTATATCCATCCAAGGACGGAGAGATTCCATCTTTCCCTCCTCAAGAACTATTTCCCCCCGCCCTTTTGCTATGTTGTGCTTGAGCGTGAAGGAATCAGCGCCAGCCATTGCCCAAATGAACTTTATGGTCCCTCCAGGGGTGAAGGCTTTATCGTACTTGTCCCCAGTATCCATCTTCCGCTTGAATTCAATAATGGTGAAGCCATCCTCCTCCTTTCCTCCAACTTCTAAGAGGTCATTCCTCTCACCTAGCTCTTCATCGGGTGGGTGGGGCCCAAAGCTCCCTGTAGAGTAAAGATCCAACACGGTTGCCTTGTCATCTTCAACCCAACCAAACACCATATCGGCATTCTTCATCCGAGAGGTTGGCTTAAAGCCAATAGCAACCCATCCCGTTGTTTCACCCTTGAGTGCCATGTAGAGATGCTCGCTGTCATTTTTCCAATAGACCGCAAGTTTTCCCTTTGCGAGAACAAGGTCATGAGAGTACTCGTGTTCTGCAATAGCACCATCAGCTTTCCATTCGGACGCTCCTAGATTCGCCTCACTCTGTGCTGTGAGTGCGAGTTTTGTTTGAGATAATTGGTTGCTGGGCTTCTCAGCACAGTATGCCAAAGGCATAACGGCAAAAGTTGTTATGACTACCATCCCTAAATCCAGAAAAGCCCTCATCGTGGTGCGATGAAAAAAGTTTTGCATGCACCTTTCCCGGTACCTCTCACCTTTCATTTTTTACCTCCCAATCTCGCACTATTGCCTCGCTTCAATAGAGGAGATCCATTTCATCCATCGTCCGCCCAAGATATCCTCTGCTGCGAGCTTTGCAAGGAATCCATGTTTCTTGGGAAGAGTTTTTCCGTTCGCCCTCAAGGCCAGAAAGAGAAGGTTGCTTTCCACCTCTTCGCGAGAGAACCGACCGGAGTATCCGTCGTGGCCAGGATTTTCGCGTCGAGGGGTACGTTGACGTCCAAAGCAATCTTCTCAAAGGCTCAGAAGGAGTCACCTCGAACAACCTAATCCTCTACCTGAATATCCTTTGTACCCTCCCAAAGACCGTGGAGATTGCATTTTCCCCAAGCTTTCAACGGACCATGCGCATGGCTGAGTTTGACAGGAACAGTAATTTTCGGCTCGCTCAGGGAACCAGCTAGGGTGAATCTTGCAACGAAAGTATCTCCTGAATAGAGCTCTACCCATTCGATGAAGTGAGCTGCTTCATTGGGATGTTTCTTGTATTCTCCCATCTCAATGGTTACTGTAAACACTTCGTCCCTCTTCACTCTATCGGGTGCACTAATGACCGGAAGGTGTTTCTGTTCAAGTTCTGTTAGATTGCTTGCGTCCTTAGGTAGATTTACTCCACAGAGAATGTCTTCCTCACAGGTATACTCGTACTCTACCATTTTCTCTCCTCCTAGTGATGTGATTTTTGTTAAGGATCTATCTAGACTCCTAATGGTTTCAAATCCTTACCGACTTACTTTCCCAGTGCCTGCTCGAGATCCATAGCATGTTCCTGTTCCATGGCCAGGATTTCTCTTAACTTCTGAGCCAGATGTAGGAGCTTCAGATCCTCTACTTCTCCGATCCTCTCGATGTATCTTTCGATAGCCTCATTCTCTCCGTCTAGATCCTGCTGCAGCATTTCTTCATTGTCGGCTGAGGTATTGGCAGGTAGCACCTTCACCGTAGGTTCACCACCGAGATAGTCGATCTGATCCGCCAGAGTTAAGGCGTGTTGGAGTTCCTCTCCCGCGTGGATAATGATCTCCTTCTTGATGTCTCCATACGCAGCACCGGTGATAACGCCACTGTGCTGGGTATACTGCACAGTTGCCGTATACTCCCGGGCGAGATCCCCGTTGAGTTTCTCAACCAATCTCTCCTTATCTATCCCCATTTTCTCCCCCTTTCACTTCTTGTGTGCCTTCGTACCGGCGACTACCGGTGAAAAAAAGTTGCCCGTCACATTAGCCGTGTCGGTTTCCATGCAAGGCTGCGGAGGGTAGACCAAGAGCACCAAGCACTTCTTACGTTGCTTTTGTTCTCCGCCCCCCTTTCCCCTGTTCATTCTTTCCTCCCACCGCCGATAATCAGGAATCCGGAGTTCCCTATTCTCGAAATCATCGGCACCAATCTTCAAAGCTTTCATAGTTTGTCACTACCTGCGGCAGAACACCAAGAATCATCCAAAGAAGCATTGCTTAGAGAGACTACGGGGGAGCACGCCATAGCTATGTCTTCCCCCAGTCTGGAAGTCCCAATCCACAACTATCCTTGTGAGCGTTATTGCACAGAGACCTCAACAGCATCTTCCATATAGGTCTTGAAAGGGACCTCGATTCTCAAAAGCCCGTTCTCGTATTTAGCCTTTGCCTCAGCTACTTTTACCGGACAGCAAAAGGACAGGGTAGTGGCATAGCCAAACTCCTCCCTTGCTGCGGAAAGCGAAAGGCTGTCCTCGTGCATTTTCACACTGATGTCTTTTTTCTTCACTCCCGGAATGGTTATCTCAATCGTCAAATCCGAGTGCTCATCGTCCGTGTAGGACCATACCTCCGGGGATACCTTGATCCTCTCTTCCGCCATCGTTCTCACCTCCTCATGTGTTGTGAGGCCTGGGAGCTATTGTTTTCTCTCGTCCAGTCTCGTATGTGGGATATCTCTTTTCTCCTCGCCCAATGTCGAGTAGCTGCCCTCTCACGAGTCGGCCTCAATGGTTACCCTTGCTTTGCAGGCTCCTCAGACCCTTCGCTGTAATTCTGTAACATTTGTATTTCACTTCTTCGCGGTGCCGATAGCCAGCACAGACCATTTCAACGTGGCCCTGCTCCTCAAGTTTGCCCATTTGTCTATGGAACCGGGCGTCCTCTCCTAGCTCTCCGTCGGAAGATAGATCGTTGAGAATATCGTCCAGGTAACAGACGCTCTGGTCATACTGATCTTTGCGTCTTTCCATAAACCTCAAAACCCTCAGTTGCAGATCCGATAGATCATCACTCATAGACTTGATCCCTGGCCCGCATATTTAGTCCTCTCTTTTTCCAAGCAGGATGTCTCTCCTGGTATCAACGATTCCCAGAGACGGCACTCTATACCTAAAACCACATAGTTGCATTGGCTTCAAGCGCGAGATCGTTTAAGGTTCCTGCTCCCACCACCCTCACCTCAGGGATAAGTTCAACCTTGTCCCAACCCAGCATCTGTTTGGATGCCTCGCACACATAGATTTCAATTCCCATCTCTTTTGTCTTCTTGATCATTTCGAGAACGCTGGGAAACGTCCCAAGCTTTATCTTCTCTCCTGCCCCTGGAAGTAGAACTCTCAGTCCTTGGCCCA
>Ga0209978_10000900_pt1 | contig 11838 bp, 10 predicted proteins | sample BentaG_FD_182805 | JGI IMG/M metagenome (GOLD analysis project Ga0209978, IMG submission 182805) | Deep subsurface microbial communities from South Atlantic Ocean to uncover new lineages of life (NeLLi) - Benguela_00093 metaG (SPAdes)... | ecosystem: Environmental > Aquatic > Marine > Oceanic >...
TCAGAGTCTATAACGCAGATGTAACCACCTAAGTAATGGCGTATCCTGCCATCATAGGTATAGTGGCTTCTCTTAAATAATATCTTGCTGCCGTCAGGACTCCACACGGGATTGTGATCATTAGCTGGGTCTGTGGTTAACCTGGTCACATTTTCATATTGCTGGGTCAAATCCTCTAGTGCCGCTGACTTGCTGCACCCGCCCAGCACGACTGCTACTAGGGTCAGAGTTACGATAGTGATAACTAGGATTTTCTTCATGGTACTTTCTTTCCTTAACTGGCAGGCAAATCTATCACATATATGTCGCGGTCATCCTTGTCTTTCCTTAATGGCCATGTCACAAAAGCCAACTTTGACCCATCGGGGCTCCATCCGTGGCCCGTTACCCGCTCCGCTTTTGCAAGCAGTCTTCTATCGCTTCCATCTTTATCCATTAACCAGATCTCGGTTTCCTCGTCATGGTCTTTCCAGAAAAGATAAGCTATCTTAGACATGTCAGGGCTCCAGTCTCCCACTTCCCAGTTCTTCGGGATATCTGTCAGTTGTTTTCTATTGCTTCCATCGATATCCACCACCCAGACATCCGAACCCTCATTAGAGTCAAAGATATAAGGCGACCACCAGTATTTCGGCGGCACTTGCACATACATTATCTTCCTGCTATCAGGACTCCAAACAGGCCAGGTATTGGCCCCAACGAAGGAAGTCAATCTCTTACTCTCTCCGGTTTCCGCATTTATCACATAAATTTGTTCAGTCGCTCCTGCCTCTGAAAGTTCATTACAGGGCAAAGCGACATACCTGCCATCCGGACTCCACACGACTTCCCCCGTAGGGAGATAGTGTACGATGCCGTAGCTCAAATGACCGACGAACCTCAACTCATTGTCCTTCAAGTCCCATATCCAGGCGGTGTTCTCGTGTTCTTTAGCGATCAACTCCTGCTCTGTCCCCGCCCATTGCACAGCAGGTATAGATGGTTCAGTCCCAGCTTTATATCTTACCCATTTCCCTTCGTCTTCTCTCCACACCCAGGTATAGCCTGTTTCTTCCAGCTTGGTTAAGAAAATCTTTGTCCTATCTGGGCTCCATGCCCAGGAGCTCCTGTTCTGGATTCCATACATCGGTCCTCTGGTACTCCCAATGTAACCCCCGTCGTCAACGTACTTTTCCTCAAGAGTGAGCTCAGCGATTTTCTGCTGATTCTTGCCATCTATATCCATCACATAAGCCTGGCATATCACTTTGTCTCCGTCTGATATGGTCTTCATATAAAACACCCTTTTCATATCCGGGCTGAAAACGAAGCGTTCCTCAAACTTTGTTAACTTTTCTCTATTACTTCCATCTGGGTCACAAACACAAATCCACTCATCAGATTTGAAGAATATCTTGCTTCCATCAGGACTCCATACAGGATAGCTTTCGTCGGCGGAAGTAGATGCCAAGGCCATTATATGACCAGGCCCCACCGGCCCTTTTTCAGCACACGCGGCGAGAACAGTCGCTATCAGGGTCAGAGCTACAATGGTGATAGCTATCATTTTCTTCATGATGTTTCTCTATTGCCCTTAACTACACATAGCTTTCGACGTATCCTTTCAACTATGGTAGCTGCTGCGTATCCGAATCCAAAGCCAAACAGGGGCCAGAGCCAAAAGAGATCGTAGGCTATATCCCCCCATCCGTAAATCAGGCCATAAATTAGGAAAACCAACCACATCGCAAAATAATAAACAGATATGCTGAACCCACTAAATAATGCCCTTCTCCTCCCTCCTCCGTTGAAGCGATAAATCAAGAGTGCCAACACACAAGATGAAGCCAGCCAAGGCACAAGAAAAGCAAGATAATAGAAGTCTCCCCACCAAGGAAATTCGGATAACATTAACGTTAGGAGTTCTAACATGCCTCTAACATTGACTATCGGTGCATATGAGCCCCTAAACAAAGTTGAAAAGAGGACGAGGAGTGGAATTACAACCAAGAGATAAGCAAGAGTACAGGTGGTGAAGCCGTATTTGAAGGATTTTTTCATTTTCCCACCTTCTTTGTAAGGGGGTTAGGTGATAGGTTGCTAAATAACTCTTTCCACTCTTTATAATAAACCGCTACTATTTGATGACAAATGAATTTATGACGTGGTCAAAAATTTCTTCATACTCATCATACAAGGGCTCTGCGGTAGAGCATATTAGCATATAGGTCTTGCCATTGGCGATAAATATAACTTGCCTCATTTTCACAGCGGCAATTGGTTTGTAAATCACCTCGTAACCCTCTCTGCCATTTACTACGACTTCTCTCTCTTCTAAGATAGTCATGCCAAGCTTGGTGAGTTCCTCCTTAATCTCCCCCTTGACTTCCTCTAAGCTTGTCAAATTACTTAATTTAACTGTCACGATAAGAGTTGTTGGTGTCCCTGGCTTGGTAAACATTTCAACGCTTTCAGTGTCTTCCCCATCTACGACTTCAATGACCTGCGTTTCCCAATCCTCAGGATACTCAAACCCATAGCCGAGTTTATCGTCATAACCCCAGATATACCCTGGCGTTAACGGTGTTATTGGTGGGGAAGGGATTGGCGGTTCTGACGTTTGTCTTTCTGTACATGACCAAGCAGAAGGGGCAAGTATTACTATTGCCAAAATCATGACTCCCAGGATTAATTTCTTGTTCATAGGTACAGTCTACAATCAAAATGACAGGAGTGCAATGCCAGAACAAGGCGGGTATATCACCAAACAAGGAAGCCACCAGGCTTAGCCCTCAGTTCTAACAAGTAAAAAGTAAGAGCGAACGATGAAAATAAAAAAGAGAATAATGCCCAGCACACGCTAGATTGAACAAAATGGACAAATGTTTAGTGGTAATTCGAGGGACACGAGTGTTTTTGGGTTTTATTTGATAGTACCTTGCCCTCAGATACACAGACTATGAACCTAAGGCCTACTCTTTATATGGCCACGTATTTTACCACCCACTCCAGAATCAAAGCTAGAGGGCTATTACGAAGTCGGTAAGAGGTGGTCAATGATATCTAGAAGCTCCGACGACTGAAATGGCTTGGTTATGTATCCAGCAGCACCCAAGCTTTCGGCAAGCTTCTTGTTAAGCTCTTGGCATACTGCGGTAACCATGACAACAGGTACCTCTCTAGTCGCAACATCGTTTTTAATAGCGCCTAAGGCGGTGTAGCCATCCATGTTCGGCATGAAAATATCCATAAGCACAAGATCTGGTTTAGTGCCAGTCATTGCTGTTATTGCCTCCTGTCCATCGTGGGCAGGGATCACTTCGTACCCGTGAGGGACAAGCAGAGCCTCTATTACACGCAGAACTTTTTCATCATCATCAACAGCCAGAATTCGAGCTTTCTTTTTCACCGATCTTCACCTCCTTTTACCAAAACACTCATTTTCCTTATGTTGACAGGTACCGTGCCACTGTTGCAAGAAACTCTCGTACATCAACAGGCTTGGCAAGGTAACCATCACAACCTGCTTGCATTATCTTTTCTCTGTCTCCTTTCATCGCATATGAGGTTAGAGCCAAAATAGGGATGTTCTTGGTCTTGGCATCCAACTTGAGAATCTTCGTAGCTTCCAGGCCATCCATAACCGGCAGCTGAATATCCATCAAGATGAGATTGGGGTTGCTGGTCCTGGCCAGCTCAACCCCCTCCCTCCCATTTGTTGCCTCTATAGTCGCATATCCAAATCTCTGGAGTAAGTCCCGAAACAGAGTGAGGTTCTTGGGCTCATCCTCGACAATCAATACGAGTTTATCCATGATATCTCCACTATTAGCAATGCCCGGCTTTCAATTCACCCTTCTTTTGCAAGTCTCTAGCTATCGTTTTGCTCCTGAACATTCTTAATCGTTATGTTCATGGCTACGTTTCCTTATCCTGATTGGCTTCCCGAATGGGTAGGGAAAAGATAAAGCGGCTTCCCTTGCTTTTACCCTCGCTTTCCACCCAGATTCTGCCCCCGTGCATCTCAATAAAGTGTTTACTCAAGGGTAATCCCAATCCGGTACCAGGAGTCTTATCCTTTGCCCCACTGCGAACTTGATAAAACTCATCGAAGATATTCCCCTGATCCTTGAGGGCAATGCCGATACCAGTATCGGTAATACTGACCATGATCTCCTCTCCCTCTCGTCCTGCTTCCACGGTAATCCGCCCATGGTCAGGGGTGAACTTGGCGGCATTGGAGAGAAGATTGAACATTACCTGCTTGAGCTTGCGCTGGTCCGCAATGATTAACAAGTTGTCCAGTACCGACGAGAGCCGGGCCTCAAGACTGAGAGAGTGCTTTAACGCCTTTTCCTTAATCATGACCAAGCTGCTTTCCAGCAACTCTTTCATGTTGACACTAGATAGTTCTAGCTCGGCTTTGCCCGCCTCAACCTTGGCCAGATCTAGAATATCGTTAATGAGTGAAAGGAGATGCTCCCCGCTTTCGAGAATGTCCTTTACATACTCTGCCTGTTTCTCATTAAGTTCGCCGAAGTATTGTTCCGTCAGTACTTGGGAAAAGCCAATAATGGCGGTGAGCGGTGTTCGCAGTTCATGGGACATGCCGGATAGGAATTCGGATTTCGCTTGATTTGCAGCTTCAGCATCCTTAACAGCCACCTCTAGTTCCTTGGTCCTTTCCTTGATCTTCTCTTCCAGTTCAATGTTGAATGTCTTGAGTTGTTCATAGAGTTGCTTGATTTCTTCTTCCGCCCGCTTGCGCTCGGTGACGTCACGGAAGATGCCTTGGGTTGCGACCACGTTATCTCCTATATAACGTGGGGTTGCATTGCCCTCCACCAGAATCTTTCTACCATCCTTAGCCGTGAAGGTAGCCGATATATCTTGTACAGCTTCCCCAACCATAACCTTAGTGAACAGTTCTTGACAATGTGCTAGAGATTCGGGGTGTATGATATTGAACATATTTAGACCTGGCAAGTCTTCCTCGGTATACCCAAGAGTCTGTAGCCAAGCTGGATTTGCGAAAATGAAACTGCCATCAGGCCTAACGCTCTGTATCATATCATGAGCATCTTGGATGACAGTACGATATCTTTCCTCACTCTCTCGAAGCACTTCCTCCGCCCGCTTGCGCTCGGTGATGTCAGTGGCAACCATTATCGTACCAACAACTTGTTTATCAGTTTTTATCGGGACTACTTTTGTCCTAAACCAAAGGGTGCCAATTTCCGGGTCGATTTTCGACATATCCAAAGCAACTTCATAGCTGTCTGGTTCTCGTTTTTTATAGACTCTCTTCAAAGATTCCCTCATTATATTGTGATTCTCTTCGGACACATATTCATATATCGTCTTTCCAATCACTCCTTCTGGAGTAGTGGGAGGAATCGTTCTATTGATATATCTGATTACGTCATTATTGTCTGTGACTACGATAGTATCATCAGTATTCCCTGTTAGAGAACGCCACTTTTCCTCGCTCTCCCGTAATGCCTTCTCTGCCTTTTTATGCTCAGTCACGTTCCGTAGAATGGCCAAATCTCCTATTACTTTGCCCTCTCTTCTTATGGCCACTGCATTTATTTCAACGGTTAGCAATTCTCCGCTCTTGGTAACCATCTCAACTTCGTAAGGTGGAACATTGATACCAGCCATCCTCTTTAGGAAATTCTTAGCTACTACAACCAGACTTTTCTTGCTCATCATCTTAGTTAACGACCTGATATTCTTCCCTATTAAGTCTTCCTTTTCATACCCACCAAGCTCTTTCAGTTTCTCGTTGACATCTAATATCTTTCCTCGCCTGTCCAAAGACAGGAGAACATCATTTGCCGACTCAAAAACTGTTCTATATTGTTTATCAGATTCTATTAGCCTCAGCCTTCTCATTTCTAGTGCTCTGCCCACACTCAGGACGACCTCATCCAGGTTCAAAGGCTTGCTGATGTAGTCAAAGACTCCTTGTCTCATACACTGGATAACAGTATTTGTATCAGCAATGATCGTAGCCATAACCACCACGGTATCAGGATAGTGCTCCTTAATTTCTGGCAACAATTCGATACCGGATTTGCCCGGCATCTTGATATCTAGAATCGCCAACTCTATCGCGTTCCTCTTTAACTCGTCCAAAGCCTGATCAGCGTTGGCCGCTTCCAGGCAGTGATAACCTTCGCTCGATAGCTTTCGACGAATAACCTGTCTCACTAACTCTTCATCATCAATAATTAGTATTGTTTCCCGCTCCGTCGTCATTGCTCTATCTCCATCACGACTTTTGCCACCGTACTTCTGAGCACGTCAGGAGTGAATGGTTTTGGCAGGAATGGTCTGCCTGACTCCCCCAAGAAACTCTGAATATCCTTAGCCGCCACATCTCCCGTTGTGCTCTTTTCACTCTTCCTTCCGAAAGGAAACATACTTGACATGGACCTCTATGGCTTTGCTATGAAGCTTACTTAAGTCGTCTTCGGTAAATAATCTCCAGCCTCTCCGGTCCTTGTATGCTTTCTCAAGGAGACCTGCATTAAGCCAACGATAGAGGGTCGCTCGGCTAATTCCGGTCTCATTGCATATCTCCGCCGTTCTATAGTACGTTTGTCCGTTCATTCGTATTGGCATAATTGAAGCAACCTCTTAATCTGATACAATTTGATACACTATGACACAATCATACTGGCAGTACATGCTCGTGTCTATCACCTATTTAGGTCAATTACTATAGTACTTTAGTCTGCATGAACCCTGGGTATCTATGACAGATCTCAGTCTTCTTCTGAGATGTACCAATGCATAGGAGACCATAATGTAGAGAAGTTGATACTGATCTATTCGTGAATACCTCATAAAAAGCAAAGAGGGCACAACATTGCGTCATAGCGCAAAGTGAACTCCAAATGAGCGGCTTAATAGCAGCTTATTGTCCTTCCCATTGGACCCTTCGATGTTAGCCTCTCACTTTGGGAGGTCTTTTGTTTTTATCAAGCTTTCAACTACCCCAGAGGGGAAAGGATGCAATTGCTTCCTCTGATATGACAAAAGCCCCTTTTGTTAAGCGGTGAACGAAACGCTAAATTGTGCAATGAGGTAAGGATTAGAGCTCTCGTGCAGAAAGTTGAGCTCTTGGTAGTTGTTGCCCCTGGATACGTGTGTAATTTACTTTTAATCAGGGTGTCGCAGGTTCGAGACCTGCACGGCCTACTTGAAACTAAAAATCGTAGCTAAAAACGCTAGAATCGGCCTAAAAAGAGGCCGGTTTTTTATTGGCCTCGCCAAAGCTGTCAACCTGATTTTAACTGATATACGGTATAATCTTACTTGACTTATCTCCCTTCTCAATATTACAATGCTACCATTTACAGAATAAGTTAAAATAAGAATATTAGGCATCGTAAGGGTCGATTCATGTTGAACCATATGAATCAAATGCGGGGTGGTTATTATGGAAGATGCTGTAACACAACAATGTGCCGATTTTAAGCCAAAATGGCTTAGAGAAGCTCTCGATGAACTGGACCATTATATAACGGACCCGTTTACCACCGACTTCATGAAAAAGTATATAAAGTATGGTTTAAAGATTTTACCTACAAAAAAAGCTATGCATAATCTCATACAACGTAAGGTTGCTGGCTCAAAAAAACCTCCTCACTTTGAAGATCTGGTAGAATACGTGGACGAATTAAAACCGTGGGGAAAACAGTGCGTATCTCTTTATGCCCTGAGGTATACTGAAAAAGAGTATTTGAAACAACTCCTGGACCCCGGTTATATTAAGGAGCGTCTCAGCGAGTTTAATTTAGAGGACAGATATAACAACAATATCTGCAGATGGAAATCTGACACGCCGTTTTTATCCGAGGTAAGCCATAATTTTGATTATGATAAAAAACGTGGATGGCTTTCTTTTAAATGGATTCAAACGCGCAAGTTTAAAGAATTAGTGGGTGATAGGTTAAAGACATTTGAGGAAAGGTCTGTCAACTTTTTTATCATTGACCTTGAAGATGGCTCCGCGCAGCTGCGAATTCAAAGTTTACCCTCCAGACCTCTGAAAAAGATAGAGCAGGAATTACAGGCCTACACAGAAGAGATAGAGAAACTGCTTGAGTTTCATCGTTTTTCCCCTGTATCGCTTGAGCCGGTAATGAAACAATTTCTCTTTAAGAAGGTTCTTCCCATAACCTCTTGGAGTGTTAAAACTAAAAAAGGCGAATTAAGAGGTTCCAAGGTAAGCCCTGCTTTCGTAGAACGAAGACTTACATTACCTTTTCAGGGGGTCACCCCACATGAAATCCAGGTATATTGGAAATGCCAGCAGGAAGTTGGAAATAGGAATAGGTTATTTTTTGCACTGGAGGCTGAGGATAATGTAATCGTATTTAATGCAATTACTGATAAACCAAGGGTGAATTATCTTTTATCTAGTCTCCTTGCAACTGCAAGGCTGCACTCAAAAGACGAGAAGATAGATATTTATGAAGTATTAGGGATACATCGACCAGCTCTGGGAATTTTACAAGGCGGTTTTCGGGATTGGATAAAGCATAAAGCTTCGGGAACACCGCACGAAAGATTAAAAAAAGTGGCGGCAGAAGTGGCAATATTGCCACCTTTGGTATTAAACAGGGTGATTTTTGATATTATCACAACATGGCTGGAAGAGACAATCGTCGAGAAAATAACCAATATACCTTTTATAGCATTTGAACTTCTGGTATATGTCATTTTATTAATCATATTTTATGGTGGCGATAGAGTCAGAAAATACTTTTTTAGAATTCCGGCAAAATATGCAACTGCAGTTATCAGACTGATTTTAGGTCAGTCATCTGAAATAATCATCAATAGCAGAGAATACTATAAATGGCTAACAGGGAAAGCCACATAGTACTCAAGATGCGTTGCCTGATAATTTAACCAACTCGGACCGCAAGGGGCGTTCTTCCCTGAGCCCTGGTACATACCTACAGTTCTGGTAATAGTCGTGTCGCGTCTTTCGGGGGCGTTATTTTATAGGTGAAAGATATCCAGTCAAGGACATAATTCGCTACTCGTGCACTGCCAGTGTTACCCCCTTGAGAGCTGTGGAGCTTTGGCTTAACAAAATGAGTAATTGTTTATCGGCATCCGTTCAGGCCTAACAGATCAAGCAAATGTGACCTCATACAATCTGGACTTCTGTTCAAGGGGGTAACAGAACAAGCTTGTGTGCAATGCCAAACAGAGTTGAGGTAGCTTAATGTTGCACTGAAAGTATGTAAATAGACATGCGGGATGCCACTTGCCCGATTTCAGCTGAGGCACATTAGCCCCCTATTTGGACATGAATATCATATGCTCTAATCAGCTTTGCCAGGTCACGTAAATGCTCTTCATCAGGCGTCTCTAAATTTGGTAAGGGGTAATCCCTTAGTAGAACACTATACTTAGAAACTCCAAATCTGTGGTACGGCAAAAGCTCAACCCTCTCGACTCTTTTTAATCGGCATACAAATTTTGCCGTGTCCATAATATTTTCAACAGAATCGTTGTGCCCCGGTATTACAGGTATCCGTATAATAAGTGGTGTATCAGTGTAGTTTGCAGCCATCCTTTCAATATTTCCCAAAATCAGCTCATTTCCCTTTCCAGTAAGTTTTTTATGTTCCGCCGATGACATATGCTTGATATCAATATAAACTAAATCCAAATATTTTAAGATTTCATGCAAAATACCCCACTTGACATAGCCGCATGTCTCCATAGCAGTATGAAAGCCGCTTTCTCGACATGCCTTGAGAATCTCCAAGGAGAATATTGGTTGCATTGTTGGTTCACCGCCACCTAATGTAACACCTCCACCAGAGTTCCAGTAGAATACTGAGTCTTTCTCAACCTCCCTTACCACTTCCCCCACCGTCACTTCCTCCCCGGTCATTGTCCGTGCACCGACGAGGCACACCTCAACACATTGGCCACAATTATTACAAAGCTGCCTCTCAGTTAATATTTCTCCGCTAGATATGGTGATTGCCTTAACAGGACAAGCCTCTGCACATCTCCCGCATCTGAGGCACTTTGCAACAAAATATCCCATCTCTGGACGGATGCTTTGAGATTCAGGAGTGGAACACCAGCTACACCTTAAGGGACAGCCCTTTATAAATACAACAGTCCTAATACCCGGCCCATCATGAATGGCAAACCGCTCAATACTAGATATTGTTCCTTTTATCATCACATTTTAGAACTATACCAGCACTGCTTGTGTGGTTCTCGCTATAATTTCATCCTGAACCATCTTCTCCAATTCTACAAAGTATGCGCTGTAACCTGCCACCCTCACTAACAAATTGCGGTACTTTTCCGGCTCTTTTTGAGCCTCTCTCAATGTTTCTGGAGAAACTACATTAAATTGAATGTGATACACGCCAAGATCACACATACTTTTTAGCAAACCCATCAAATTTCTCATTCCTTTCTCGTCCTTGAGGAGTGATGGGTCAAGCTTCATATTTAGTAGTGTTCCAGATACATGCATAGCATGATTAATCTTTGAGACAGACTTAAGGATTGCCGTGGGTCCTTTTACATCCGTACCTCCCGTTGGTGATAGTCCATCAGTCAATGGTGTCCAGGCTTTTCTTCCTGATGGTAGGGCACCAACAACTAAACCTGAGGGAATGTGGGAGGTCACCGGAAGCATCCCGCTTGTCATCTTGCCATGCCTTCCTCTATACTTTTCAACCTCCCCAGCTTCAAACTGAAATATTTCCGTTGCTATTTCGTCGACTTCCTGAATATCATTCCCGTATTTTGGAGCTGAGAGACACATCTGTCGAATTTCTTCATATCCCTCAAAATCATTCTCCAAAGCCTCTAGAAGCTCATCCCAAGTTAACTTCTTATCCTCATATATCAGTTTCTCAATAGCGGCCAAACTATTAATAATATCGGCAACTCCGACCATTATAATCCCATTCCCCATATTGTATTTTGCCCCACCCCACTCGTAGTCCTTTGCCTTCTCTATGCAATCCTCAAAACTCAATGAAACTACGGGGACCGGTCTTTGCTCACTTGCTATCGTCTCAAGCACCTGATTTGCTTCCACTACTTTTCTTATAAGGAATGCCAGGTGTGTCTTAACAGCGGCTTTGAACTCCTCGAAAGTCTCAAATTTCCTGGGGTCGCCAGTTTGAGAGGCTAAGTGGGATTTTGCCAATCTCTGTTGTCCATTAAGGAGTGCAAATTCAACAACGCTTCCCAGGTTTACATCCCCAACATCAGTCCAGTTCCGTAGCTTTCCCATGAGGTTTGTTTCAACGCAACCGCATGGATTCCAGTTGTATGCTTCCTCAAGGGTTACCCCCTTACCCAGCATCATTTTGATACCAACTTCATCATTATGAATTGGTGGAAATCCCGTCCCCAGTGCCACTAACTCAACGACTTTACGCAAAAATGAATCTGGATTTTTCCCCTTATTATACCTTACTGATAGTGACGGCTGGTATAATCTTACATCCATAGTTGCCTGCAGCATCATATATGAAAGCTCATTTACGGCATCCTCCCCCCTACTTGTTATACCTCCACAGCACGCGTTTTGAAACATCATGTAGCCGGCAGCATATCTAGCGGTTCGTTCATCCTGGAACAGGCAAGACTCTGAAAACTTCACCCATAAACAATCTAACAACTCCTGCGCCTGTTCTTTGGTAATTAAACCCCCTTCTATAGCTTTCTTGTAGTATGGATACAGATACTGATCCACCCTTCCTAAATTATAGGCGGCGGCATTCTGCTCCATAAGTATGCAAATGTGGTAAAAGTAAAGCGATTGCAAAGCTTCCCAAAAAGTGCTAG
>Ga0209978_10000901_pt1 | contig 11836 bp, 12 predicted proteins | sample BentaG_FD_182805 | JGI IMG/M metagenome (GOLD analysis project Ga0209978, IMG submission 182805) | Deep subsurface microbial communities from South Atlantic Ocean to uncover new lineages of life (NeLLi) - Benguela_00093 metaG (SPAdes)... | ecosystem: Environmental > Aquatic > Marine > Oceanic >...
AAACTTCGATTTTCTTAGCCTCTTCGCCTGAAGTGGAGGGAATTACGGGAAAATATTACGCTAAAAAGAGAGAAAAACCTTCTTCTAAAGAATCTTATAACGAAGAGCATGCTAAACGTTTGTGGGAAATAAGCTTAAAAATGGCGAAACTTTAAAAGAAAAAAACCAAGTCTTTCAACAATTTTTTTTTATTTCTATTCTTCACTTAGTTCGTGTAGTTGTACGCCACAGGCTTCACAATATGCGACAGATCCGGTCATTATTTGTTTAACGAGATCAATGGGTATGTTTCCATCGCATTCATGGCAAGTTTGAGGATTTACAGCATTTTCAAATTCAGATATAATAGATGGGGTCATGTCTTTATCTTCTGCAAAAACTTCTACTTTTAAGGTAGAAAACGGTTCACCCTCGGTGCCGGTTATGGATAATTTCAGTCCTACACCTTTTTTGTTAAAAGATCCTTCTGCAAAACCTTTAATAACTCCTAAAAATTTCCCATTTGAGTCATGTTGCTCGGAATCAATTACGGCAAAGTTCTTATTTTTTAATAAAACAAATAATTTTTGGTAAAGCTGCTCGGGTTTGTAGTAGATCGTAAGTTCTTCCCCTACTTTTTTAAACGTAAGGAGATCGTTTGTAAGCTCCATAAAATCTTCATTACTCACATTTTTTGGTCTCAATAATCCACATATAATTCGAATATCGTGAGGCTCTACATTAATTGTCTTGATTTGATCCTGTTCGTCAATAAAATTTATGACAGCATGAATTTTTCCTTTTAAACAATCCTTTTTTGGTTTAAAAACAAAGGAAGGGCTAACAAAACCTCCCCCTTTAGAAATCTTATGGAATTTTGCTCTATCTGTTGAAATTTTTTGGTGCCCATCCACGCGCGATAAAACTAGACTCTCTTCAGGGTAGGAAAGAATATGAATATCAACATCAGTTATATTGTAGATTTTGTTGTTAATTACTTTGACTTTAAAAATATAATTTCCTCCTTCAATTTGACCTCCTCGAAGCACGCGGACGGTTTTGGAATCCATATCCGGTGTAATGGGGGCAATTTTAGGGGGTATATCTGGTTTTGCTTGTTTATTTTTTGGTTGTTCAGTTACAGGTTCAATTTTAACAATCGGTGGTGGTTGTGAATGCGCGTCAATTTTAACCAATTTCTTGTTGGATTCTACTGCCGTTCCTTTCCTTAAACTTAAAAGAGTAATGGTGTTTTTTGATGCTACAACCAAGAAAACATCTTTGTTATATTCCGAAATGATATGGGTGTTGTCTATACTTGTAATCTTATCCTCCAAACTATATTTACCGATGATTTCCATTTCAGAATTAATAATTTTTATAGAACCCGACCTATCACCTATGATCAAAGTAGGCTGTCCGTAAAATTCACAAAAAGCGATGGTTGTCGGGCTATTTTGAAGTTGTGAAACAATTGCTGAATTACCTTTGTTATCGACATTAACAATCTTTCCCGATTTAAGTAGTAAAAAAATTTTCCCTAAAAAATCATCAGAGAAGTAACCGATAGTGCAATCTAATATTGGCTCTTTTGCCATATATTTGAGGAATACCTTCCCTTCGTTATCCAATCCAACTAATCGTTGATCTTCGAGACCAACTATAACCTCACTCCTAGAATCCTCTATAATATCCCCAATTTCCATACAAAGTACGGGAGACTTTAAATCGGCTTCCCAAATGGGATTACCTTTTAGATCCATTACATATACTATTCCATCTAACGAACCTGATATTAATTCTATATTTTTCTCTTTACTAACTGAAGAGATGTCGAAACAAGTGATGTTCGAAGAGAATTCGGTGAGGAATACTTCCTTACCTGTTAAATCAAACGCCTTCATTTCAGCACTAAACGAACATCCTATTACTTCCGGCTCAGGGTCTCCTATTAAATTTGCTATTATGCAAGAATAGACTGCTCTTTTAAAACGGCGATTCCATAATGGTCGTATATCGATTAATTGCGTTGACATTTGCTATCTCCACGTAATAAATTAAATTTTATTCTTCCATAATGCTAATAGACTTAATCACTTAAATAAATATAAGAGAGTTATATCGAAATCTAATAACCCTATTCGATGTTATAAAGTTGGAGTAAATAAAAGTTAAAGCCGCTTCTATTGTAAAATCAGTCTCTATTGTATATCCTCTTTAACTTTTTTCACTAACTTTTTAAAAGCCTCTGTTAAATTCCCTATTTCTGTGTTCTGCACTTCCACCTCTTCATCAAAATCTGTGTCTATCTCTTCAAAAGAAACCGTTTTTAAATTATGCGTGCATAATTTTAAAGCTATATTAGTTAACCTATGTATTGGTTTTACAACTGAGTCAGCTAATTTTAAACCAATAAAAAGACTTATTACAATAATTTCCCATAGTGAGACAAATATTATAGCCAGTTGTGTATTTAGGTTCTCAGCTATTTTCGCTTGATCTTGAGGTGTTGGAGCAACTATTGTCGTACCGATTAAATTATTAAAAAATGCTGCGGTGACAGCAATGCTCCCTAAAGCAATTAAGCACAAAATAACAAAACTTATAAGAATTTGTTGTCTGATTCCAAATTTACGTTGTTTTTGAGTAGACATTTTCATCCCTCCTCCGGCATAAAACCTTCTATTTCAGATGACGCCATAATTTCCTTAACTGTTTTGAAAGCGTTTTCAATTCGCTTTTGAACGTTTTTAATAGAATATATGGTGATATATTTACCACGTGGGGTGGCATTAACCATATTTGTCATTTGACGATGAAATGTCTTAAGCTCAGGACCGATTCCTATCAATATAAAATTCAAGGGTGGTTTGATTGTTTTAATTAACTGTGAAATTTTTTTTGGAGTATATTTTCTACTTTCGTTATCTTCTCCATCTGTTAAAGTTACGACCCATTTTAGACGTTCTTGAGATTCTTGACCTCTCACACCTGGTGCATCTCTCAACATTTCTATCGCAAGTGCTATAGAATCGTATAATTTAGTATTATAAGGCATTGCTTTTAGGTTATTAAAAATCTCTACTATATCCGTTATGTTTTCACTTCCCTTTTTCTCCGATAAACTAAGATGCGTCATTGTATTAGAATGGAATCCTATAACTGCTATTCGATCTCCAATGTTAATCGTTTCATTAAAAACTCCTAAAGCTCCCGTTCGGGCTGCCGCCATTTTACCCCATTCATGCATGCTCCCCGATTGATCTATCACGAATATTACGTCTTTTTTACGAACGAGTACTGTGTTTATCTTTGAAAGCTCGTTCTCCGCCTTATGATGGAGTGTTGTATTTCCTTGATTTTCATATAATTTTATTAATATTTCAAGAATATTTTTCATTAATGGATAGTTTCCAAGACTTTCAGCTAATTTTAAAGAATCTTTAAAATGTTCTTCTGCTAATTCTTCACTGTTCTTCAATAAGGCGAGTCTTCCAAGTTGAAACTCATCCTCCACTAATCCAACTTTATATTCCCATTTACTATCTAGCTGGATTGCCTCATCTAGGAACTCTTGAGCTAGATCTAATTCTTTCTTAAGCATGTGAAGTATCCCTATGTTTCTTTTTCTTGAAGCTATTCCTTCTTCATCTCCCATTTCCTTATCGATCTCAAGGGCCTTGTTAAAATCATTCATTGCATTAGTCCAGTTTTCTTCTGAAAGGAAAAGAAGACCCCGGTTATTGTAGCGAGGACCTAAGCCTGACAAATCGTCGTGTTCTTCACCAATCTCAATAGCTTTATCGTAGGATTCCTTTGCTTCTTTATAATCCCCCCAATTTCTATAAATATTTCCAATGTTATTTAAACACATTCCTTGTCCGTGGTGATCTTTTGTTGTTTTAAATAAATCTAAAGCTGCGTTATAATTTGCGAACGCGAGAGTTAAATCTCCTTGATAATAACTTTTATTTCCCAAACGCATTGTTACTAATAAACTTTGAAACGATTGGGCGAGCAAACCAATCTCGTTTCCTCTGATCCTGCCATCAATAATAATTTCTTGAGATAAATCTCCTTCAGTAATATTTTCTATTGAATGAGTTAAATCAATAATAGGCAATGTAATTCTTTGAGCGATTCTCATTACCCCGAAAAGCACTACGATAATCACTCCTGCCGCGATAAGAGAGAAAGATATGATAATCGGTAGTTTGAGTATTTCCAGTGAAGTATAGCCCAAATCAATAAACTCATCAATATTCGATATTAACATTAATATTAATATTATAGTTAAAAGCATAAACGGAATTAAAATACTAACAACCATAGTCGTCATGATACGTTTTTTTAACGACCTATTTTTAACTAATTTTTCTTCAATCTGCATATTATTCTTCCCTTTCTCGTTTTATATATCCATTAATTATTTAATTTATTTTGAAATGAGCTTTAATTTATTTTCCCTTGTCTATTCCTTCATATATTAGAAAAATTGATGTAAAAATTCCGGCCTTAACAATTGCTAACCCTATCAAACCAATTTCTTCTTGACCTAATGCTGCATCAATAATTCCAAAAAAAGATCCCATAATTATCCCTATACCCAACAACAATCTCCTCCCTTTAGCGCTTTTGTCCTCCAGTTTTAACCCCGAAATAACAATAGTAGGTCCTAGAAATACCATCATAACAACCAACATCACTCCCAGTGTCAACATTGCTGCACCTCTAATTCCTGTTTCAGGTAAACCACCCTCAGCAGATGCCCTCCATTTAGTAAACTCTGAAGGATTGGAATAGATTAAGATAGCAAAAATTAAACTCAGTATTACAAATATACCCGTAATAGGGATTTTGTACCGACCTTTTTTAAATAAATCCGAAGTGATATACGCCCAAATAGGTACTCCTAAAGCCGGTCCCCATGCATATGCAAGTACTCCAACATTTGGTTCACCAGCGGGGGCCCCTAATGGGGGAAGTCCTAACAATATTAATATAAAACTTGCTGAGACTCCAAACCATGCTTGAAAAAGTCCGATCATACCAATTCCGCTTAATAGTATGTTTTTTCTAACTTTTTTGTTTGCTTTTCTTGCATGCTTGAAAATGAGGATAAATCCTAATATATAACCACTAAGAATAATTTCTAGACCAGTAATTCCATTCAATATATCAATATTCGGAAGAGCCATTTAATTTTACATCCTTTATGTTATATTATTTCTTAAATAATTCTATTATTTAAACATTCTACCCTAATTATTATTAAATATATCTCTTTTACCACCAAAATAGTTAATTTTCGTTAAATTTGCAGGTAAAATGATCACTTTACCCAAAATATATGTATATATATATAATACCTATTAAATTTGCTAGTAATTGTTTTAAAGGTATTTTAATTACTAAAATCTGCAAAAAATCAAATAAGCCTATAAAGTGACGACCACTATTTAATTAATATTAATAGAGCTTAAGCGACGATGAGTGAAAATAAGATTATTGAGAATTTTTACCAAATATTAGGATCAAAAGGGTACAAAGGTACGATCATTACGGCTAAACGCATCCCAGATTTACAAAATAGTGTTAAAAAATTTTACGACGAGAAGCTTTTGGATCCGGAATTTTACAAAGAATATATAAAATATTTTGAATTTGAACCCATAACGGATTTTGGTCAGGTAAAATCTCTCTTTATGGTAGCTATGCCACAACCTCAATATGAAATCGTTTTTAACTGGAAAAATAAAGAAGTACCTCTGATCATACCTCCAACTTATTTACATGGTCGAGCGTTAATCAACGAAACCAAGGCATTTTTAACCGACTTGTTAAAACCGAGCGGCCATAGCGTAGAATTTGCTCGTCTACCTCAAAAAACTCTAGCTATACGCGCCGGGTTAGCTGAATACGGCAGAAATAATATTGCATACATACGAGGATTGGGTAGTTTCCATCGTTTGTTTACGTTTTACTCCGATTTTCCTTACGAACAAGACGGTTGGCAAGAATTACGAATGATGGATCTTTGCAAAGAGTGTTCTGCATGTGTCCGTAAATGTCCTACTGGAGCAATTCCTGAAGATAGGTTTCTTTTACGCGCCGAACGGTGTTTAACTTTTCATAACGAACATTCCGTTGATGTACCTTTTCCGGATTGGATTGATCCCTCCTGGCATAATTGTTTAGTTGGTTGCCTTCATTGCCAAAAGGTGTGCCCTGCAAACGAAAAAGTTATAAAATGGACCGAACCAGGACCAACTTTTAGCGAGGAAGAGACAAAATTGCTGTTGAGCGGAACGACTGTAGAGAACTTACCTGAGGAAACCAGAAGTAAAGTTGAAGAATACGGGTTAGGCTACTATTTATCCGTTTACCCCCGTAACTTGGGAGTATTTCTCAAAAGATAATAAGAGTTAAATATAGTAAAAAGTAAAAAAAAAAAATCCATTTTTATAATCTAGTAATCTTTCCTCTTATTTTTTTCAGGTAAAGCGAAACCGAGTATTCCACCAACTAGCATTAAAACTAGGTCACCATATAGAGCGGTGCCACATAAAAAATAAAATTGTAAATAACCCCATCCGTCATCGTAAACATATATAGGGATAAACGTACCAATGATTCCTGCTATTCCAGCAATTAATAGAATTGTATATCCTGCTGTATTAATGTTTCTAAAGGCTAAAACCGACCCTACTATACCACATGCGCTTATTGCTAAAGTTGTGATGCCAGTGATATAATTTATAAATATTGGAAAACCTGGAGGAGTATAATACAAACGAGCCATTGAAATCGTAAATAGTCCCACTATCATAAAAACTGTTGACCCAATCATGCCTACGATTGCTCCTACTTTTACCATTAATCTCACAAAATTCTTTTTTTTTTAGGTTGTTTGCTTTTATTGGATTAAGATCTATAAATAGACATTAACAATTTTATCGCTATTCTATTTAAAGTTTTTTATAAACCATTTCTAATTGGATTTTTTCTTCTGACCCAACAATCGAATCTCTTTATCTTTATAAATGTATTTTCTTAAGCCCTTCTTTTTATGTTTTATCTTTAATTTTAAATATCGAATAAGTTCCTATAGCTTTTGCTACAATTTGACCGTTGTTTAATATTTCAGAGTCCATTGTAACAATTTTCTTGCCTTGATGTATTACTTTTGTATTGCAAGTAAGCACACCAGCCTTAGTCGCTTTAAAATAATTAATTTTGATTTCAATTGTTGCACAAAGTTCGTTTTTACCTAAACTGGAATAAGCTGCTGCCCCCATACCTGTATCTGCCATCGAGTATAACACACCTCCATGGACTACTTTGTGAGGATTTAACAATTTGTCAACAACCTCTAAAGTGCATTGAGAATATCCTATTTCGACTTTCGTAAATTTTAAACCAATCAAATCCCCAAAAGGATGGAAACCTTTGATATTAAGCGGAAAATTTTTCGACATAGTAAAGTTTAATAATATAATGTATAAGAATGTTCTGGTTAAAACTGCTTTTTACCACGGTTTCAACCTTCTAAGACGGTTTTACATGAATTTTGGATCGTTGTTCCAGAAAATTTTGGTGCTATAATAAAATTTTGAAATTATGATTCCCAAGAATAAAATTTAATAATAAAAGTGAATTAATTGTTGATTAGAGAAAGGAAATAATGTTCTTGAAAACTTAATCAAGATGCCTGATCAAAACGAGAATAAGACACCTATGGACAGCTTTTCAATTAAAGATATAGTCAACCTATCTATAGTTGATATGGTAATGCTACAATTATTGTTAAAACACACGAAACCAGTAGTTAGACATATTTTATATAACGAAATTTCGCAATTTTTAAGCAAGGAAAAGCAAAAAGTAGCAGAATCCACAGATTTTAGCGATGTTCCCGCTGGAGCGGAAAAGTTTCAAAAATTTCTCCAGACAAATAAAAAATTTTCTAGCTCAAGCCTTTATTATAGTTTAGACAATTTGGAAAAAAAAGGGCTAGTTAAGTTCAATTACGATAAAAAAAATAAAGTTGAATCAGTAGAATCAACTCAATACACCGAGATTCTTATTAACACAATTCTAAAACATATCATAGAATTTGGATTAATTGAAGCTGAGCAGAGTAAATTTCTACCAGAGATCATTAAAGAAGTAGTTGAAGAAAAAGTACTCTCGGATTTGAAGGATAAGAAATTTGGAACCATGCTATACATATGGTTTAGTAATTTTATTAATGTTAAATGTATAAACCTTTTTTCTACAATAACTAAGAATTTATTTATTTTATCAAATAAAGAGGCTTTTGAAAACATTTCTAAATTGGGCTTGAAGAATGTTCAAAATACTTCTTTATTCAACAAAACCATCAGAGAATCTGATAATTTTTTTGATGGAGTATTTATTCCTTATCATTTCAGAAATACTAATTTGAAAGACGTATCTAAAGAGTCTATTCTGGAAGAAGCTTTTAGAATTGTTAAGGAGAATGGAGTTGTAATAATTCACAGCTATACAAATGTGCCAGACATAGACCATGCGTTTCTTAATATTTTTACTAAATGGGTCAAAAATATTTACACTGATATAGAATTCTATTCCGAAAAAGGTTTTAAGGATGAATTACTTAAAGCAGGTGCCAAAGAAGCTGAAGTTTTTGTATACAAAGGGCATTTATTTGGAATAGGTCGAAAATAGGACCTTTAGACTGATATATGATTTCCCAACTTTATTTTAAATACTTGGCAGATATAAACTTAAAATGAAAGCCCCCCACCAACACACTAGGGTTATATATCCCGTTACTTTAGCTATGTGTCTTTGAGCAGCAATTCCGAATAACATACTTGTTAACCCTGTTAGCAGCCCAAAACCTCCGAATATTATGTGGACTGAGTGAATTAGCCCAGAATAATCTAATATCATCTGAGGAGTAAGAGTTATTAAAAGAATTACGTTTATTAATGTAAGAATCCAAGATGATCCCGCAGAATATCCATGGAGCAATACATATTTTTTCACGTTGTACAAAACTAGAAGTGCTCCCATCGTTAAGAGCAACAAGGCAGATAACCCTAAAAACAACCCCACATGAATACTATTAGCAAAAGAAAGTTCTATGGTAGCTTTAAAAATACCATCACACAATACTATCAGATGCGTTGATGCTACAATTAGTACATATACCAATATAATGTAGGTTTTCCTCAGTTTTTTGTAATTCATAAAAATGAATTAATTGAGTAATAATAGAATAACTACTACAGTAAATATTAATTCTGTAAGTTTAATTATATCTAAAAGGAGTGTTACTGTATTATTTTTACCCCATTTTATTTTATCTTATGTATTTTCTTATTCCCAAATTTAGAAATTAAAATTCTAATTCTGTAATTAATATATTACAGAAAAAATATAAATTTTTATATAATTGGAAATATATTATATTTATTAAATAAAAATTTAATTACAAAAACTAAAATTAAAAACGGATTGATAACAAAAATGACTGAAGAAACTAAAATTAGATCAGAAAAGGGGGGAGCTTTTGGAGTAGTCTCTCTCATTTTGGGTGCAGGAGGAGTATTTCTTTCCTATTTTTTTATCTTTCTCCATTTAGATAATATTGTGTTTGCCGAAACCGCCGCCGCCACAGAGTGCCAACTTGTATCTCCCTTTTTCATACCGCTTTTTGCGGTAATCGGTATTCTGGGAGGAATGATATGGTTAGTAGCGGGTGTGGGCTTTTTCGGGAAAAAAGAGTGGGCTTATAATGTCGGTGTAATCGCCGTAATTATAACCCTTTTTGCCAGCTTTTGGCCAAATATTCCTGCTATGGAAAGTAAAGCAGCGGTACCAGGTCCTTGGTTTCTGATTTTTTTCCCAAATGTATTGGTATACTTCATTCTAGTAATGAGAAAAGGGCACGAAAGGGGGAAGAAAGCATTGTTTGGTCTGGTCCTTGGTATGGCATTCATTCTGAATTTCATAAACGGAATTGCAGCAACTACCAGAATGTCAAATAGGTTACCAGGTATGGTAGTAGATACCATACTGATGACGGATTATAGTCGGGCCAGTATATATATGCTCACTATGCCTACGAACATGATTGCATCCATCCTTTTTGGAATTACAACAATAGGGATTTTCTTAGCCAAAAATAAGGAAAAAGTGCGAATTGCTGGATTGGCTGGGGTATTCTTGGCAATTTCGGCAGGTTTTCCTTTAGCTTTCTATTCCATGTTCATTGAAAGTGCGACCCCCGCTTTCTCCATGTTTATCTTGGGTCCAGTTGTTAGCCTTGTAGCAGGGATCTTCATAATGTCTTCTAAAACGTGGAATAAAATCAATGGGTAATACTAAGTGAGTAAAATTTTTTTTCTTTTTTTTTTCTTTTTAGATATTAATGAATAAAAATAGCTTTGGATGTGAAAAAAATTGGAACGGAAAAAAATGTGTGGTATAATTCTATTTGTAGTAGGATTAGTATTTATTCTTATAAATGTAATTGTGGTTTATCCATTTATTAATTGCTCTTATGCTCCTCTTACATTTTGGCTTCTCGCAATTGTAGGTGTTTCAGGTGGAATATTATTCTTTTTTGATATAAAATTATTCCATTCAAGGGAGGATTAAAAAAAAGCATTATAAAAAGCATTCTCTAAAATCATCTAATTTTTTTTTTCTATTTCTTTTTATCCAGATCAAACTTTTTTGCTTCCTGCAATTTTAGACTTTAGGTTAACTTCTAATATTTATAAAAATTGGTCTAATCATTTTTTTTATTATAGGGAATATTAAATTTCATATTAAATTACATTTAAAAGAAAACTAAAAATAACTTGTAGAGAAGTTTGAAATGAAAGCTTTAATTTTAGATGGCACCAAGTCCACTAATAACGAATCTACTATGATTTTTGATTTAATGCTTGAAGAACTCAAGAAATTAAATTGGGAGGTAGTATCCATTGTTCTTGAAGATAAAGAGATTGCGTATTGCACTGGTTGTTTTGGATGTTGGGTTCAAACCCCTGGCGAATGTGTAATTAAAGATTTTGAAGAAAATGTTGTAAGAGATATGGTTCACAGCGATCTAATAATTTATCTTACTCCAATTATGTTTGGAGGATATTCGTCAATTCTAAAGAAAGCGTTGGATCGCCAAATCGGTCGAGTTTTACCTTATTTTGTGAAAGTTAATGGAGAGGTTCATCACTCAAAGAGATACGAAAAACAACAGTCTTTATTAAGTATAGGACTTCTAGACAAACACGATGCAGAAAAGGAAGAGATTTTTAAAACGTTAGTTGCTCGAAATGCTATTAATATGTGGGCTCCTTTTCAACGAGCTATAATCTACTTAAAAGGTGAAGATATGGCAGAATTTAGTAATCATATCAATAAAGCATTAATGGAGGTAGAAGCGATTTTATGAGTAAAAATGTCAAAGTTCTATTACTAGTTGGAAGCCCTAAAGGCTCATCAAGCACTTCTAATTCTCTTGGAGATTACTTAATTTCACGTTTAGAACAGTTAGGTTTGACAGTTGGCAAAGAATATATTTACAAACTCGTTAGAAAAGAAGACGGGCAGAAAAAACTACTTACTAAAGTGGAAGAAGCGGGTATGATTATTTTAGTATTTCCTCTTTACATTGATTGTTTACCTGCTGGTGTCATTAAAGCACTAGAGCTTATAGCTGATCACAGAAAATCTAAAAAAGATCGAAAAAAACAGGGTTTTGCTATAATAATCAACTGTGGTTTTCCAGAATCTCAGCAAAACAATACTGCGGTAGCAATTTGTAAAAATTTTTCTCGAGAAGTAGGATTTGAGTGGA
>Ga0209978_10000903_pt1 | contig 11832 bp, 10 predicted proteins | sample BentaG_FD_182805 | JGI IMG/M metagenome (GOLD analysis project Ga0209978, IMG submission 182805) | Deep subsurface microbial communities from South Atlantic Ocean to uncover new lineages of life (NeLLi) - Benguela_00093 metaG (SPAdes)... | ecosystem: Environmental > Aquatic > Marine > Oceanic >...
GAACCGCGGGGCGGACCACCTGACATCATTCGAGGTGCTGAGTGAAGTCGGGTTCGTGGAAGAAATCGAGAAGCGCTTCGGCAAGAAGGTGATGCCGGAGGCCGCGGATAGACTCAACCCCAAGCACAAGGCGCTCATGGTGCGAGATGGGGAGAACTTTTGCGCGGTGGTCGACTCGCTGGTGACCTGCAAGTTCGGTGCGGTCTGGCCCCCGGCGTTTTACTTCGCCGATTTCGCCGCGGCGTTGACGGCAGCGACCGGTGTCCGCTACACCGAACGAGATCTTCGCACGATCGGTGAGCGAATCTTCACGCTCGAGCGGGCATTCGACATTCGAGAGGGAATCACCGCCAAGGACGATCGCTTGCCCGAGCGCTTGATCAAGGAGCCGGCCCCCGCGGGTCCCTGCAAGGGGCACGTGGTCGAGCTCGACTACATGCTTCAGCAGTACTACAAACTTCGAGGCTGGGATCGAAGGACGGGCTGGATACCACGTTCGCGCCTCAGAGCGCTCGGCCTCGAAGATGTTGCAAAGCAATTGGCCAAACTCAGAAAGTTGCCGTAGAAAGTGCGGGGATTCGATCGCGCACCTACTCCGCGGCGGATCGGTTGTTCCTACCCGCGCTTTTCGCCGCGAGATCTCTTTCCAGCAACTCAGCTTCGGCGCGCACCACCGCGCACCTTATCCGCAGCCTTCCCTAGCTGCGCTAGGTTTTTCCGCGGTTCCCCCGCGTCCTTGGGCGAAGGTTCAGCTTTCTCTGCTGGCTTCTTCCCCGCACTTTCCTTTTTTAAAAATTTTCCCTATTTAAACCTTGCGAATCGACGAAAGACCTTGAATTTTCACCATAAATTGAAAAATCCCCAAAAATTGAAGCTTACGGGTCAGCCCAATATCTTTCGAAGCTTATTAGAACAGCGACCGTTAGCTGAAAGCAGCGAGATTTTTTCCGGAAATATCTGACCGCATGGAAGGAGGATAAGGAGCTGGTCAGGGAGTTTGGTAAAGAATATAAAAGTTATCAGAAAAAAAGTCCCTATGTCCATCCCGAGGTGATTAGATTCCCGCCTGGTCGAGCTGAAATCAGAAGATCTCAGAAGGCGAAAAAAGAAAAAATTTACCACCTCCTATACATAATCTCAACTGTGCTAGTTTTTGTAATTGGCATCAGTCTCAGGCTATTTTTCGGTCCGTTTTTGTTTCCAATTCCTGATATGGCAGTTTGGTTAATCGGGGGTGCGGCGCTTCTTATTGGTTTGGTGATTTGGTGGTGGTGGACTACTTTCTGGCATAAGAAATACAGGGGACAATTGGTAACGGAGGGGATGTATAAATACATTCGGCACCCCCACTATTCGTCGATCATTGTGGGGATGTTTGGGATATCCTTTTTATTTCAATCACTAATCATCCTTCTTTTTGCGTTTTTCAATGTTCTAGTCTTAAATCAAGCCGCAAAGGAAGAGGAAAAACATTTGATCAAAACCCACGGTGATGTGTATAAAAAATACATGAAAAAAGTCCGCTGGAAATTTATACCTAGGATTATTTAGACAGAGCATCTCACTCAAGGTAGGAGGTTTCAGCGTGAGTCGGGCGGAAATCAGGAGATCTCAGAAAGCGAAAAAGGAAAAACCGAAGTACGGTTACCCTGCATTGAAATATTTTGCCTATATGGGGGTTATTGGAGTCATCGGATTGTTTATGGCATTTATTGGAACTTTGCTAAATCCGCCTTTGAGCACGCTATTAATGCTTGTTGGGATACCGGTAGCCTTTGTTGGGCTTTACATAGCCGCCTCGTCTGTGGTTCTCTATAACTCGCTTTTCAAAGGGGAGCCGCTGGAAAAAATATATCGGAAAATTTGCGAAGTTTCAGATTTAAGAGGAAATGAAAAAATTCTAGATGTAGGTTGTGGCATGGGCAGGGCATCCATCCGTTTTGCAAAACAACTAACTACAGGAAGAGTAATCGGTATTGACATTTTCCATGGTGTGAGCGGAACTTCACCTGAGCCTGCACGCAGAAATGCAAAAATCGAGGGAGTTGCCGACAAGGTGGAGTTCAGACACGGCAATATCTTAAGCACCCCTTTCAAGGACAACACGTTCGATGTAGTCAATGCAGGTTCAGTTTTACACGAGATACATGGACAAGAGAATCAACAAAAAGCCATGCGGGAGATTTACCGTGTACTGAAGTCGGGTGGAAAGTTCGTCACGCTTGAAATCCTGAGGACACCAAAACTTTTCCTGCTGTTGCTCTTTTTCGGTTTCGTATGGAGCCCGAAGGAACGCTGGATGAACCTCATAAGGCAGACGGGATTGAAAAATCTAAAGGTGGCGGTGGTTAAAGGCCTGCCCAATGTAGGGATATTTGTGGCAGAAAAACCTCGAAGGTGATTAAATTTCCGTCTGGGCGAGCTGAAATTCGAAGATTGCGAGCTGACCAACGTGCATCCGTCCCAACGCTCGCGGTCTTCACCATTTTTGTAATCCTCTGCTCGAGCGTGGCGATAGTTACCTTTCAGTCGCTGGAGGAGCGGAGTGTTTCGGCGATCATCTTGAAGAGCGCGGCCGATGTGGTTCGCGCCACAGCATCGCAGGTTGGGAGCGAGCTGAACTCGGCGCTCGAGAGCTCGATAGCTGCCGCTATGTATGATGTCGGCTTGAGAGGGGGTACCCGCGAGCAAGTGGAGCAGTACGTTCGCGAATATTTGAACACGCACATTTCCAGCATCAACGCTTATCCTCGCCCAAATCTCACGGTTGTGGTGCCGCCGTGCGACGAGAACTCGCTTGCGTTGGATTGGTTGCCGGATGGGGGTATTCGAGCGCGCGGTTACCTCGATGCCCGATTCGAGCACGTGATGGGCCCCAGAGCATTCGGGTTGAGCCTACGAGCGGTATCCCGCCCGAGGTTCGAACGGATAAAGCACGTGGCCGAGCTATCTCTGGCGCTGGTGGCGAGCGCGGCGAACCTCGAGGAGTTGGAGCGTGAGCTCAACGAGAACTATGCGTGCGAGGGACTTGGTGTGGAGCTGGAGAATGAGGACGACATGGTCCACGTAACGGTGCAAGACACCTTCGGGGCTCGGGGAGTGCTCGTCCCACAGTAGTCCCGTCTAAACCAAGGCTTCGAGCTCGGGTTTCGATTGAAAGACAAAGCCAGGAGTATTTTCCGCGTGCCACCAAGGTCCGGTCTGGTAGTGAATGACATAATTTTCCCACTCGACCCGCCAAGTGGGGTAGCTCGAGACGTTGGTCGTTACGGCTGCAGCTCGGACTAAAGCATCGCTTGGGATCGCGACGGTGGAGTTGTCGTTCGTGTGCCGCCAGGTTCGCGAGCGGAGATAGCTCAGCGCCTGCGAGGGCGAGTATAGCCATCCTCTCAAGTATGCATTTTCGGGGCTGGGGCAGGGGGCAGCACCCGTGAGTTCCCCCGCGTAGTTTTCGATGTTTGAAATAATCCAAGCGTTATCGACGAGCCCGACGTTTTCCTCATTTTCGTACCCTTGAACGCGGAGCAGAATTGAACCGGCACGAACGAGTATCGAGTCACTGTTCTCCCACTTGTACGCGTCGATGTCTTGGGACACGTCGAAGTAAGCAGCGATGATCGCCGTTGCCTCGCGCTGATTCTCGCGCGCGAAGTGGTAAAACTCCGATGGCTCGCCCGAAGGTGTTGGGAGAATGTTTTCATGTGGTGCTTCGATCTGGGAGGCGCTCACAACCACCACGTTGCCCAAACGCATGAAGTAAACCCTCCCTCCGGGGGCGAAGCCTCTGTTCTCCACCCGCAGCCCGACGTTTGCAACGGTCCAGTAGCTTTCACCTTCCCCAGTTCCACCGGTTATCCACACGATGAAGGTCGAACGATTCTCGTCGATCTCGAGTTCATAGCTCGAACCAGCCAATCGCGATGGCAGGTCGAGGGTGGGCTGCTGCCCCGGCAGGACTGAGGAACAGGTTCGGGCGAGGTCGTCCGCGAGCGCTTGGGCTTGGGCACCGACTTCGAACTCCCGCTGTTTTGTCAGTTGCATGAAGAGGACCCCCGCGAGCAGGATAGCCATGAGGATTCCGAAGAGCAAGTAAAATGGCAACTCATGGGCGTCAGACACTTACTGCCACCCCGTTTTCCGCGCGCTCGATCACGAGCCTTATTTGTTGTCCGCTGAGCGCTGGCCCGCTTATCGCGATGCCTGCGTCAAAATTTTCCTGTACTTCTCCAATTACGATTACTACCGAGTTCCCCTCGAATCGGAGTTCGCAGTTAGAGGGCACCACGATGTCAAAGGGAAAGGAAGCCCCCACATCTTGGTCTGCTAGGAGCTTCGCCTGCTGCGCAAGCTGCTCGGCCTGGCGCCTGAAGTTGGCCTCCGTGCTCCCGCTCTGATATTGTAGGTAGAGGGAGGCGAAGATCGAGAGGAAAATCGCGGCGAAAATCACGCTTGCAAGGGTTCGAAGGGCCACCATGGGATCGTCCTATTGTCTCATTTGGGGCTGGGACCAAAAGGATTTAAACGGTACTCAACTCCCTTGGAGTTAACTATTCACGTTTAATTTAACAGTAATCTTAAAGCCTAGCGCTTAATTGGTTATCAGGATTCGAATGTCGAGATTTTTGCGAGTGGCGACGATTGAGGAGGCGCGTGCGACGCTTGAAAAACGCTGGAGGCCCCTTCCACGCGAAGTTGAAGTGCCGCTTGGAGAGGCCGCTGAGCGGGTTCTGGCGAAAGATGTCGTTTCAAGAATAGATGTTCCACCATTCGATCGCGCTGCATTCGATGGCTATGCGGTTCGCGCTGCAGATACATTTGGTGCAGGGGAGGAATCGCCCATCGAGCTCACCCAGGTAGGTAGCGTGCGTGCAGGCGAGTGGCCGAAGTTTGAGATAAGGAGAGGACAGTGTGCCGAGATTGATACCGGTGCGCCCGTGCCGAGAGATGCGAACGCTGTGGTAATGCTCGAACACTCGACGGCAAGGGCAAAGGTTGTTCGGGTTCTCCGTGCGGTTGCCCCTGGGGAGAACATCGCTGAGCGAGGTTCGGAGATTAAACATGGAACGAAGGTTTTGAAAGCGGGGAAAATGATAACTCCCCAAACGCTCGGGACGCTTTCGGCAATCGGAAAAAAACGCGTCGAAGTGTACTCACCACCCAAAGTCGCGGTGGTATCAAGCGGCGTCGAGCTGGTTGGCGCAGGTTCCCAGCTCAAGCAAGGCAAGATTTACGATGTCAACGGCCCGGCGATCTGTCAAGCCGTCGAGCTTTGCGGAGGCGAGGCCAGCTACCTCGGCATTGCGAGGGATGAGCCCCGCAGCCTGGCGACTCTTCTCAAAAGGGGGCTGGCCATCTGCGATGTGGTCGTGCTCTCGGGTGGATCCTCGGCCGGTGCGGGCGATGTTGCGCCGAGCGTCGTCGATGGGCTCGGCAATCCCGGAGTTTTGGTCCATGGGCTCGCGCTTAGGCCCGGCAAACCCACATTCGTGGCTGTCGTGCAGGGCAAACCGATCTTCGGCCTCCCAGGGTACCCGGTCTCCGCGCTAATGGTCTTCGATCAGCTGGTCGCGCCCTACCTGCGGCGTCTGAGCGGCCTGCCTCCAGCGGAGCGAGCGAGGGTTCGAGTGAAGCTGACGTTAAAAATTCTCTCGGCGCGAGGGAGGCGGGAGCTCGTGCCCGTGAAGCTCGTTCGAAGGGGGCGGGAATTTTACGCCAACCCCCTCCTGAAGGGCTCGGGTGCTATAACTGCGCTTTCGCTCGCGGATGGATACATAGACGTGCCGCTCGAGCGGGAAATCGTTGGGGAGGGGGAGATCGTAGAGGTTAACTTGTTTGGAGGTGTTGGGGCTGCTTAGAACGGTAGCGATAGTGGGCTACAAAAAAAGAGGCAAGACCAAAATAGTTGAGGGCTTGGTCCGAGAACTCAAAAATCGGGGCCATCAGGTTGGCACGATAAAGCACGTTACTGAGGAAAAATTCACAGTTGATCGGCGCGGTAGTGACACATGGCGTCACGCTCAAGCTGGAGCCAATCCCGTAGTATGCATTAGCCCTGGGGAAGTTGCAGTCCTGAGGAAACGCCGAGCAAAGCTAGAGGAAATCCTCCGAGAGTTTAGTGTGGTTGATTTTGTCGTGCTGGAGGGTTTCAAGGGGTCTGAAATCATTGCAAAAGTTATCGTGGCGCGCAATGAATCGGAGGCCTCTGAGCTAACTGACGATTTAACCATTGGATTCATTGGGCATGGTGTAGGAAAACAGCCAGTTCTTAAGCTAGGTGATTTCAAGGCGCTTGCAAATCTCGTTGAACAAAGGGCTACTCCGCTCGTAGGGGGTCTCGACTGTGGGGAATGTGGGTTTCCAAGTTGCAAAGATTTTATTGTGGCGGTGCTGAAGGGTCGAGCTGCCCCTGACGGCTGCAGAGCTCTCAAGGGGCGCGTTTCCCTGATCGTCGACGGTAGGAAGGTTCCCCTTAAGTCCTTTATGCAGGACTTGGTCGCTGGGGTCATAGCTGGGATGCTTTCCTCCATGAAGGGGGCCGAAGGAGAAAACATCGAGTTGAAGGTGTCTGGACATGCGAGATAGATGGGGAAGGCCAGTTATCGGTCTGAGGATTTCGGTTACCAACGAGTGCAATTTGAACTGTTTTTACTGCCACCACGAAGGCTGCTTGAACGACTCCCGTCGGATGTCGCCCCAAGAGATTGAAAAAATAGTTGAGGTTGGCACGGAATTCGGGATAAGGAAAATCAAGTTGACGGGCGGAGAACCGCTTGTGCGGGAAGACATTGTCGACATAGTTGCAGCTACAACTAAACCTAAAATCGAAGAGGTCTCCATGACCACAAACGGCACCTTGCTAGCAAAAATTGCCGCTGAACTCGCTGATGCTGGGCTCAACCGCGTCAACATCAGTTTGGACACGCTTGATGAAACAACTTACGAACGAATAACGGGAAGGAAGCTGCTACATGAGGTGCTCGAGGGCATCGATGCTGCCCTCGCCGCTGATTTAACACCGGTGAAGCTAAACATGGTCCTGCTGGCCGGGGTAAACGAACGCGAGGTCGAACGAATGATTGCCTACACTTCAGAGCGCGGCATCATCGTACAACTCATCGAATTGCTCGATGCGGGCGGAAAAAGTTTCACCACTTATCACCGTAACCTAGACGACATAGAGCAAAGCCTTCGGGAGAGAGCGGTAGCGGTTCGGACCCGACGCTCGATGCAGGCGCGCAGAAAATACATCTTGCCGGGCGGTGAGGTTGAGGTCGTCAAGCCAATGCACAACTCCGAGTTCTGCATGCACTGCACCCGCCTGCGCCTGACTTCCGATGGCCACCTTAAGCCATGCTTGATGCGCAATGGTAACCTCGTTGATTTGCTCCCCCACATTGGTGCGGGTGACCTCGAGGGGGCCCGCAAGGCGTTCGCCGAAGCCATCGCGCGGCGGGAGCCCTATTTTAAGGGTGCAGCTCGTGAGATATGCATTCCTCGTAGCGTATGATGGTTCGCGTTACTTCGGTTTCGTCCGGCAACCTGGCAGGCTGACCGTCGAAGCTGAATTATTGAGGGCTTTTGAGCGGCACGGGTTATACTGCAAGTTAAAGGAAGCTCGATATCGCGTAGCTGCACGTACCGATCGAGGTGTGAGCGCTATTGGTCAGGTTGTGGCTTTGGACGTGCGCAGGGAGCCGAAGGTGCGGGAGCTGAACGCCGCCCTGCCCCGAGACATCGCGGTGCTCGCAGCAGCTAGGGTTAAACCTGATTTCAACCCCCGCACCCAAGCGCAAAGTAAACACTATCGTTACGTCTGCGAGGCGCCCCCGGGTTTCGACTTGCCCCTCGCCCGCCGAGCCGCGCGATTGCTAGAGGGCCCCCACGACTTTGAGCAATTCTGCAAGCACGAGCGGGGACGGTCGACCATCGGGGAGTTCGGACACGCGAGCGTTCGCGGGCAAAAAACCCTTAGCTTCGATTTCACCGCCCGTGCCTTCCTCTGGCAGCAGGTGCGACGGATGGTAGGGGCGCTGCTCGCCGTAGGGACGGGCAAGCTCAGCTTGGACGAGTTCAAACGGATGCTCAAGGGGCAGGCGAAGCAAGCGATGCGGCCGGTGCCAGCGGAGGGACTGATCTTGGTGAGCATCCGATATCCCTCGGTCGCGCTTGGGTCCAGCGAGCGTGCAGTTTCGAAATTCATCAAGCATCTAAGGGATCGTGCGCACCCGGGCTATGAGGCTATGGCGCGCTTACTCCTCAAAAATTGGTAGCTTCCAATACATCTTAAGAGAGAAATGCATCGATTCGTTCCACCAGGCCTTCACGAACATCCCGCGCTAAGGAAGTCCCTAGGATATATCCGGACACAGTTTTCTTTTTTCCGTCATTGTACTTCAACCGGTAAGAGATAACTTTCACTCCACCCTTGCCGAATGTGTTTTTTCGCTTTTGGTTGTGGTAGACTACTAGGGTTTTGCCGATAAATTTGAATGCAAAAGCGTTTTTTGGGATTACCATCTCTCTTAGCCTTCCTCCCCTGTCATAATAACGGCAGGTCCTTTTTTTCCGGGTAAAAAGCCAATTGGGAAGAATGGGTTGAAGTTTCATCGCGAGTTGTCCTTTCTCATCCAAGAAGAACGGGTTTTCACCCGCCACCATAATGGTCCAGATATGAAGCATCTCACAGGTAACGCCGCTCAGGCGGGGCTGGAACAGCCGCCCGTGGAGTTTCTTGTCCGGAAAGGCGCTGCTGACGACGAAGGATCCCCCTTCCAAGATGCTTCTCCCGTATATTTCCGGATTGAGGAACGGGATTAGGGCAGTTTTGATGTCCCGGTAGAATTCTCGGTAAAGGCCGCTCCGCAACATCTCCAGGAGCCATTTATACTCCATGTGAAGGTAGATGGACTCGTTTTCGAGCCATCCCCGAGCGTAAGCACGAATCCTCCCGATCTCAAATGATTCTTTTTCCAGCGATTCACAACATTTGTACATTTCGAGTTTCCGATCGTAGAGCTGGCTTCTTTTGACATTGTTGTAAATTTGCTTGTTCCATTTCTTGTGAGCCCTCAACAGATGAACCGGGCCTTCTAGAAAGAGGGCCACAGGTTTCTGGAGAAACTTTTTCGCCTTGATCAGAGGATATCCGGAGCGGCTGAGCATGGGTATCTTTTTCTTTCGGTCTTTCCAAATCGGCTCGTATTCTTTGATCTCGTTGATGAAATAGGTGTAACAAGCGCCGTTTTTATGGAAGATCTTGTCCTTGTTTTCAGGTTTAAAGATATCATTGAGGAGCCCCAGACACGTGTCTAGGAAAAGTTTCACTTCAGCGACGGTCATTTTCAGTTCCCGGTCACTGATCCCCATTTTTGTCTTTTCTCGGTAACGCTCTTTCAGCCGGTTGCTCTCCTCCCAGTAGGCCAGGGTCCTTTCTCTGCATTTGGAGTTTAATCTTCTCTCCATTACCCGGATTAAACCAGCCATGAGCTCATACAATTCTTCGTAGAGAAGGATCGAAGCGTTGTCTTCCAGCCTGAGCTTATCCAAGCTTTCTCGGAGAAACCGGCAGAGCCCCCCCAATTCTATAGTTTCGCAGAGAGATGACCCCATAAGCCCAGGCAGCCCGTTTACGGAATCGCACCAGCCCGGTTTATCTGCCTCCATTTCTATCCCAATTCCTTGCGGGTCTAGCGTGGCAATCCTGTTAGCTACAATGGAGAGGAGCTTCACCGTGAGGTTTGTTTGGTAAATGTGGCCGCGGCCGTGTTTGGTCCGCACTCGGGTCGGATATTCCCGGCGGCTTTTGATCATCTGAAGTTTTTCGGGGTCGCGAATCACTGCATTATATTGTCGGGCCCGTCCATCCACTAAGACATACTTTTTGTTCCGAGGCAGGACGATGTCAGGGTTATCATAGAACGTGTAAATCTTGCGGTCAATTAAAATCTCTTTAAGCCTTTCCGGATGTATCGCTAGAAAATTGTCGATTAGGTCGAGGTTGTAGGTCCAGTGATCCACCCAGAACCCTTCGCCCAAGTCGCCCACATCATTTTGTCGGCAGAAAAGCAAAAGTTCCCCCAAGATTCTTTCGTATTCCCGTGGATCCTGGGCCTTGCCCTCCTCCAATTTCATGATGAACTCGCCGGGAGTAAAGGGGCGGCTGACTATTTCCAAGAGCTCGCGGAATAGCCTTTTGTCTTTGACAACACTCCCCAGCCATTTTTTGAGCCCCTTGATATCCTCGGCAGTATAAGTTAGCCCCGTGACCAGCTGGGGGTTATAGCCGTCGGTTTGGAGCAGGTTGAGGAAGGTGACTAGGTTAAAGTCCTCCACTTCTGGGAAAAACCAGACATCGGTTCGGCGGTTCTGGAGGGGGTCTCGATAAAGGCTATTTCCTTGGGAGAGATATGTGGGCTCCAGAATAAAGTAGTGGTAATCCCTCTCCAAGTCTCCGTGCGCTCGGGAGTAGAGGTAAAAAACACTTTTTCCCCTAGCCGCACTGAACACCAGGGGCATACCACCCCTTAGTACGTTGTCGAGGAATGTCTGCTGGCAGTACTGGTCGAACTCCGGGGAGCTTGAAACCGTGAAGACATGGTTTTTTATCCTCTTGATGATCTCCATGTTCTCCTCACGTTTGTGGTGGAGGAAATCTCTTGTCCCGAAGGATTTTAAAAGGGCGCGCAATTTTTTCTTATCGGGAGCATTGCCGATTAGCGAGTACAGGGTAATTTCCTCGCCTGCAGGCAAGTTCAGGGAGATGGCAGTGAAAGCGCAGGGAGTTTTGTTTTCCCGAATCTGTTTCATCGCCAGAAGCTCTTGGACGGAGTTCTTTTCAAACACCCAAGGATGACCGTAGGTCTCCGATTCACCGAAGACGATGCACGGATCAACGATGAAATGGCCCTTCAAGATTTTGCTTTCCTCACCAAGAAGGGTTAGATAAAAATTGTCCCCGGAGATCTTTCCAATTTGGGAGATGTCATCTGGCGTCTGTTTCAGGCGGAAAAGAGGGATGCCGTTTAGTTGCTCCACGCTCATCATAGCTTCGATGTGCCGAGCAATAAATTTGACATGGTTCTGGTTCAGGCCATAAGGCAAGATCCGTGGGAGGCCATCGATCAACTCTAGTTTGATAGGGTGGGCTTTGAGGTTCTTTATCCTCAATTCCCTCACGAGGGCTGCCACCGGCTGGCTGACTAGGGGGAAATATAGCACATTTGTTTCTATCCCGAGTTCGGGGTTGAGATCGTTGATTTCCAGTTCTTCGGAGGAGACGATCATTTTCTGTTTGATTTCTTTCTCCTTGTTTCTTTGGAAGGGTTCGTAGAGCGTGTGGCCGTCGATTTTTACGAAGGTTCGGAAACCCTGCTGGCCAACGAGTTGAAGGGCCTTGTTAAAAGAGTAGAATTCAAGAATCGCATGATCTTTATCCCTCACACCCATGCTGCAGACGCCCTGCCCCCTGCTGACGTAGTAGACCCACATCGGAATTCCCCATTTGCCTCCAATCCCAGGGAAAAAATTGGAGAACGATTTAGCCCAGTTGTAGTTTTCCACGACAAAGCGGTGCCGTGGATCGAGGTAATACCTGACGGGTTGTTGGTTCATGTTAACCCCACTATCATAAGTACCCAATGATTTGAAAACTATTGTTATTTAGATGCTTGCTTTTCCCAAAGCAACAGCCCCTCCTGCGTGACCCCAACTTTCTTCCTCGCTGGCGTCGTACAAAAACGCCGGTTCACCACCAGCATGCGCTTCGCCTTGAAGCCAGTTTTTTCCGCCAGCTCGCTCAAAGGAACGCACACCTCGACCACACCCTCAGGGGAG
>Ga0209978_10000906_pt1 | contig 11828 bp, 10 predicted proteins | sample BentaG_FD_182805 | JGI IMG/M metagenome (GOLD analysis project Ga0209978, IMG submission 182805) | Deep subsurface microbial communities from South Atlantic Ocean to uncover new lineages of life (NeLLi) - Benguela_00093 metaG (SPAdes)... | ecosystem: Environmental > Aquatic > Marine > Oceanic >...
CGATGTTATGCTATTTGTCACTTAGCGTATAGAATTAAGTATATAGTGAATAGTATTTAGTCAACAGTAGAACGGGTGTCCCGCCTGTCTTTCAACAAATTAACCAAACAACCAGCTAACTATCTAACCAAACGAGATACGAGATGCGAACAACGAGATACGAATTAGTGATGGGAGAATACTTATGAAATTTTGGGAAAATGATACTATTGCTGCTATTTCTACCCCAATTGGTGAGAGCGGGATCGGAATTGTAAGATTAAGCGGACTGAAAGCGATAGAAATAGCGCAAAAAATATTCAGAGACAAAAAATTGAAAAAAAAGAATATCGAAGACTTCTCAAGCTATACAGCTCATTATGGGCTCTTGGTAGATCCAGGCAATGAAGAAGTAATTGACGAGACTATTTTAATCTTGATGAAAAAGCCAAAGAGTTATACCAGAGAAGATATTATAGAATTTAATTGTCATGGAGGCATCCTCCCTTTAAGAAAAGTTCTGGAGACGGTGGTTAGTTGTGGGGCAAGGATAGCAGAGCCCGGAGAATTTACCAAAAGAGCTTTTTTGAATGGAAGGATTGATTTAAGCCAGGCTGAGGCGGTAATTGATCTTATTCAGGCCAAGACCGAGAGGAGTTTAAAATCATCATTGTCCCAATTAGAAGGTAGTTTGAAGGAGAAAATTACTAATTTAAGAGAAAAAATAATAAGGATTGCTGCAGAAATCGAGGCACCCATGGACTTTCCTGATCAAGACATTGAAGAATTAGATTTGATGGAAATACAGAAAAGAATAGAAGATATTTTAAAAGAAGTTGCTTATCTCTTAGATACTTTAGATTATGGAAAGATACTAAAAGAAGGGGTAAACACTGTAATTGTAGGCAAAACCAATGTCGGAAAATCCAGTCTTTTTAATGCCTTATTAAGAGAGAGTCGAGCCATAGTTACTCCTCTTCCTGGTACAACCAGAGATACAATTGAAGAATTGCTTAATATTAAAGGGATAGCTTTCAGGATTGTAGATACTGCCGGGCTTAAAAATCCAGAAAATATTGTAGAAAAGATAAGCATTAAAAGAATGAGAAAATTTTTAGAAAAAAATGCTGATTTGATTTTAGCAATGTTTGATGTAAATACTCTTCTTTCTAAAGAAGATATGGAAGTTATTCAAGAAATAAATAAGGCAAAAGAAAGAAATAAAAAGATTATAATAATTGAGAATAAAATAGATCTTATAGAGAAAATTGAGCGTCAGAAGTTATTTAAGCTTTTAAACATTAAAGAGGATGTAAGAATCTCCCTAAAAGACGAGATTGGGATAGACCAATTAGAAGAAGAATTGGCTAAGGCCGTCTTTAATGGATTAGTGATACCAAATAATGGGGTGATTATAAATAATATTAGACAAGCAGAAGCCTTAAAAAGAACTAAAAGTGGATTGGAATATATATTAGAAGGAATAAAGAAGAAGATGCCCTATGATTTTTTAACCATTGATTTAAAAGAAGCCTTAGATTCTCTGGATGAAATAACCGGGGATTCGGTAAGCGATGAGATAATTAATAATATATTTTCTCGTTTTTGTATTGGTAAATAATATATAATATATAGTTAATGTTCCACGTGGAACATTTTAAAAAAATAGATGATTTTTATTAAATAACTGAAAAAAATTCAATTGTGGATAAATTGTGGAAAACTTCTAATCTATAAAAATTAAACCTTTCACCATCTCGGATGATATATTAAGCGCCAAAAAATAGAAAAATAGAAGAGATAAAAAAATACTTATGTAAAATACTCAATCAATTTACTTAAATGATTTATCTTTCAAGACAAATATGGAAATATTTTCTTTTGATTTCCAGTGATTTCATAAGAAAAATTATATCGGTCTTAGCAAACAATTTTAATATTACACAGGTCTTGTGAATAAGTTGTGGATAACTTTAGATTAGTATATAGTATCTCGTATCTCGTATCTCGTGAAAAAAATAGAAGCCAGGAGCTAAATTCGTATCTCGTATCTCGTGAATCGTATCTCGTGAGGAAGACAGAATTCAGGAACAAGAAGCCAGAAAATTTTTAGCGGATAGCGTTTAGCGTATAGATTGATGAGTAATTAGTACCAGTTTCGGGTCACAAGTTACTTATACTATATTACACACTACATAACTTATTGTTAGACTGGAAGATCCGAAGACTTGTAAGCTGTATAACCGTTAGTAAGTATAGGCGTATTGCTATACACCCTTTCAATAAAATAATAGACAGGCGAGACGCCTGTCCTACTAACGACTAGAATTGACTTACTGGCTGGTTACTAGCTAACTAAGAAACGACTATTTCCCATAGAATAATCATTAATAAAAAAGGAGAAATTTTTTGTTAAAAGAAGATGAAAAAATCTTAGTTGATGGTGCTCAAAAAATAGGAATAAAACTTAACGAGAACCAAATAGAAATTTTTTCCCGCTATTTAGATTTACTAATCGAATGGAACCAAAAAATAAATTTAACTTCCTTAAAAACTCCCCAGGAAATTATTATTAAACATTTTTTAGATTCTTTAACCTGCATCAAGGTAATTGATTTATATTCTAATATAGATAAAAATAGTATTATTGATATAGGGACAGGGGCCGGTTTCCCGGGTATCCCCATTAAAATAGTATACCCTTCGACTGAATTATTTTTGTTGGAAGCAAGAAAAAAGAAGTCCATTTTTTTAGAAAAATTAATAAAAGAGTTGAATTTGAGACAGGTCAAAATTCTTAAGGGGAGAGTGGAAACCTTTGGAAGATGCACTGAACATCGGGAGAAATACGATATAGCAATATCCAGAGCAGTAGCCCCTTTAAATATTTTAAGCGAATATTGCCTTCCTTTAGTAAGAATAAGGGGTTTATTTATAGCACAAAAAGGGAGATCCTATATAAGAGAAGTGGAGAAAGGTATAAAAGCAATTCAGTTTTTAGGTGGAGAGCTAATTAAGGTAGAGAAGATTCAGATTCCTTTTATAAATCAAGATCGTTATCTATTGGTAATCAATAAGAAAAAGAATACCCCATTGGAATATCCCCGGAAAGAAGGCCTTCCCCAAAAAAGACCTTTGTATTTTTGAGCTTTTTTTGATAATATAAAAACATTATTAGATTAAATATAAATATTGCCTACCTACTTCCCAAGAGTCTGCCCTGGCGAGAATAAGAGAAAGAGTCCTGCAAAAGCAGGTTTTACATAATTGTTAAAGGAATTTGCTATAACTTTATCGAATTGAATTGAACTATAAAAAAGAAAATGTTCCACGTGGAACATAATATTATAAAAATTATATAATAAATATATAAATAAATCTGTGTAATCATTTTAGGAGAATTTTTATGACTAAAGTTTTAGCTATTACCAACCAAAAAGGCGGAGTAGGCAAGACTACCACTGCAGTAAATCTTAGTGCCAGTATGGCGTTACGCAAAAAGAAGATCTTATTGATTGACATAGACCCTCAGGGGAATACCAGTAGTGGGATAGGTTTAGACAGGTCAAAGGTGAATAGATGTATTTATGATGCATTGATCAATCAGGTTCCTATAAAAGAAATTATTATGCAGACCCAGATAAAAAAATTAGATGTTCTGCCCTCTACCATCCAATTAGCCGGGGCAGAAATAGAATTAGTTAATTATATCTCTCGGGAAAACAAGTTAAAACATGCTATTAAACCAATAAAGAATGATTATGAGTATATAATTATTGATTGTCCTCCTTCTCTTGGCCTATTAACCCTAAATTCTCTTACTGCCGCAGATTCAGTTATTATCCCTATCCAATGTGAATATTATGCCTTAGAAGGCATTGGGCAATTGTTAAGTACGATAAATTTAGTCCGGGAAAATCTTAATTCATCTTTAGAAATTGAAGGAATTTTATTGACTATGTATGACAGCCGAACAAATCTTTCTCGTGATGTTATTGAAGAAGTAAAAAAATATTTTAGAGGAAATATATTCAAATCTATTATTCCACGAAATGTCAGGGTGAGCGAAGCCCCCAGCTACGGGAAACCCGTAGTTTTATATGATGTAAAATCCAAAGGGGCAATAGCTTATAAAAAATTAGCTCAAGAGGTGATATCAAATGGTTAAAAGAGGATTAGGTAAAGGATTAGAAGCTCTTATTCCCCAGGTCGATTATAAAGAAAAAGAATTTATAGCCGAGATAGACATAGAAAGTTTAAATCCCAATCTTTTTCAGCCACGCCAAGATTTTGATCAAGAAAAAATGGAAGAACTAAAAGAATCAATAAAAAAACATGGGATAATCCAGCCTATTGTGGTAAGAAAGATTGCTACTGGTTATGAATTGGTTGCCGGGGAACGAAGATTAAGGGCAGCCAAAGAAATTGGAACAAAGAAGATACCCGCCATTATTAAGAGTTTTAGCAATGAAAAAAGTTTAGAGATTTCTTTAGTAGAAAATATTCAAAGAGAAGATCTTAACCCTATTGATCAGGCAAATGCCTTTAAAAGATTGGTAGATGAATTCAAGCTTACTCAACAAGAATTAGCCGAGGTAACCGGAAAGAGCAGAGCCTTAATCAGCAATACTATCAGGCTATTAAAATTAAATCCGGAGATACAAAGGCACATCTCTGAAGGAAGTATTTCTTTTGGCCACGCTAAATTATTATTGGGTATCGAGGATGAAGAGATGCAAGGGGTGATATGTGATAGAATAATCAGTAATGATTTATCGGTAAGGGCAGTTGAACAGCTGATTAAAAATATAACCCGGGAGCAAAGAAAGCAGTTTAAGGTTAAGAAAATAACTATTGAACATTTTCCTGAAGCGGAAGAAAAATTAAGAGAGGTTTTAGGGACCAAAGTAAGTATATTATATGATGGTAAAAAAGGAAAAATAAATATTGAATTCTATAGCAAGGAAGATTTAAGAAGGATTGTTGATTTATTTTTAAGATAAAAAGTAGATTAAATATTATAATCAGGAATTAAAACACCAATATAACTGTGTAAAGTTTATTATATTATATAGATGTTATCTATTGTTTTGTATATTGTCAAATAATGACAATAAATTAGAAAGGATGGTTCAAGATGAGCAAGAAAAGTTTTAATAATTTAGTTTTTTATTTGTTTTTGGTGGTTATAATTTTTTTCTCGGGCATTATCTTTTCTCTTTCTTTAAGACCATTTTCTTTAGAAAGTCTTTCATTTAAAACAAATTATTATTATAATTTAATTTATTCCAATATTTTAAATCAAATTATATTGGGCCTGATAGCAATGTTATTAATTATTTTGGCCATTTATTTAATCTGGAGGAAAGGCCAATTTGATAAGGAAGATTTATCTGTAGTCCAAAAGACTTCTTTTGGTGAGATTAAAATTTCTACCAACTCTATAAAACGCTTGACTTTAAAAGTGATAAAGGGGATGGGAGAAATTAAAGAAGCTAGACCAGAGATTAATATACTAAAAATGGGAGGGATAAACATAGACCTCCATCTTTCTGTGGTGCAAGATGTAAACATTCCTGAGCTTTCAGAGAAAATTCAACGAAAGTTAAAAGAATATCTCTTAGAAACGAGCGGAATAGAAACAAAAGAAATCAAGATACATATAGATAAGATATTTTATAAAGATAAAGAATAGCCATAGTCTTCTTACTGTTACTGATTAAGGGAAAAGGCGCAAATAAAGGTGGTGAATAACACAATGTCAGATAACCAATTTATGAAAAATAACACGCCAGAATTAGGGAACATCAAAGTTTCAAAAGAAGTAGTAGACATAATTGCTGCCCTTGAGACCATAAAGGTTAAAGGTGTGGTTGGTATTAGCAGTGGACATAAAGCGGGATCAGTTAATGTGTTGTCCAAAAAGGATATTGCTAAAGGGATAGATGTGTGGATGAAGCCAGGAGCAGCAGCAGTTACTATTTCTATTATCACTGATTATGAAGTAGGAATTTTTAAGGTAGCAGAGGAGGTCCAGGAAAAAACTAAAAACGCAATTGAGGTTATGACTGGCTTAAAAGTTCTGAAAATAAATGTTAATGTTCATGGGGTTAAATTTAAAGAAGAAGCAAGGAAAACGAAAGAAAAAAAGCAGAAAGATGTAAAAAAATAAATTGGTGATAATGAATTGATAGAAGTTATAAAATTATTAGCTGTAATTTTATTTATTATTTTTTTAATAAGAAAGAAATGGAATTTAGAATATATTATATTATTGGCCTCATTATTATTAGGGCTATTGTTTGAACTGAGCATTGGCAAGATAATCCTTAATTTTATGCAGGCTATATCAGAGCCTGTAACTATAAGACTAATCGGGCTAATTGTTCTGGTTTTTTTATTAAGCAGTATTTTAAGAAAGATAGAAAGCTTAAAGGATATAGTTGATGCTCTCCAGAAATTAGTGAAGGATTATAGGTTAATATTAGCTTTTATCCCTTCTTTTTTGGGTTTGTTACCTATGCCTGCAGGGGCGATGTTTTCCGCTCCCATGGTAAACGAGATAGGTGACAGGATGGGTTTACAGGCAGAAGAAAAGACTTTTGTAAATTATTGGTTTCGTCATGTTTGGGAATTTGTTTGGCCTCTTTATCCCAGTATTTTGTTATTTTCTGCTTTATTAGAAGTGGATGTCCGACAGATTGTGATGGTGCAATTTCCTATAACTCTTGTTGCCTTAATATTGGGCCTTATTTGGGAGCAAAGATATCTTAAAAAAGGTACAGCATCAAACGGGAGAGAGAATATCCTCTTCAACCTAAAGAAATTATTTTTTGGTACCTGGCCTATTCTTTTAGTAATATTTCTAGTTATTTTTATAAAAATAGATTTACTAATTTCACTAATTGTGGTTATATTGTCTCTGATTTTATTAAGCAGATCTAAGCTAAAGACAGCAGATATAATAGAAATTATTAAAAAAGATATACCTTTAAGTACTGTACTTTTAATAGCTGGCATAATGATCTTTAAAAAAATGCTTCAGACTACCGGTGCAATTATGGTTATTCCCGAATTATTTACTGAGTTAGGCATTCATCCCTTAGTTATTTTATTTTTCATACCCTTTTTGATTGGTTTTTTAACCGGGATTAGTTCTGCTGTTATTGGAATAGCTTTTCCCGTCCTTCTACCTTTTATTGTCCAGGGAGAGGTTAATCTTAATTATGCTATGTTTGCCTTTGTTAGTGGCTATATGGGCCACATGACCTCTCCTATGCACTTATGTTTGGTAGTGACCAAAGACTATTTTAAAGCAGATTTGGGGAAAATCTATAAAATGTTAATACCTCTTTTGTTTATAATACTCTTATCCGCTCTTATTTTTGTAATAATTAGAACATAATAAATATATTTGACAAAAAATTAAAATTAATAATCTGAATCTGTGTAATCAAAACACAATCTGCGTAATCATGTTACATAATGGGAGGAAGAAATATGAGAAAATCACCTAAGGAGATAGAGTTAGAAAATGAAATATTAACCAGGCTGAGCGGGAAGCCGGCTATGGCTGCTTCTCTAATTTTCAATGATGAAGAAGCACAGTCTTTGCAGAATTATGCGAATGTAGTTTCTATAAAAAGGTTAGGCTATAATGATCATGGACCGGTACATATGAGAAAAACCGCCCTGAATGCTTTAATGATGTTTGATATTATGATTAAAGCCGGAATTAAATTTAGCATAGAAGAAGAAAAAATTGGTACCGCAGAAGAGAGCAAAGTAGCAGTATTAATTTCTTCTTTATTGCATGACATTGGTATGTCTGTGGGCCGAGATAACCATGAAGTTCTAGGGGTTATTATGGCTATGCCAATTATTAAAAGAACTCTAACTAAAATTTATAATAAAGATATTGAAAAGAAAACAATTATTCGATCCTTAATTATCGAAAGCATTTCGGGACATATGGGCACACAGAATATCACTTCCTTAGAAGCTGGGTTGGTATCGATAGGAGATGGATGTGATATGGAAAAGGGCAGGGCACGGATTATTTTTCTCTTATCCCGTACTCCCAAGGTAGGTGATATTCATAAATATTCTGCTAATTCTATTCAAAAGGTAGATATTGTAAAAGGGGAAGAGAAACCCGTTAGAATAATTGTAGAAATGACAGAGTCAGTAGGATTTTTCCAGATAGAAGAAGTTCTTTTTCCTAAGATTTTAGCTAATCCGGTAAAATCCTATATTGAGCTTTATGGCAAAGTAATAGGAGAAGACCTGCGTCGTTATTTGTAACAGATAGCGGATAGCGTTTAGGGTAGAGCGTATAGTATTGTATAGCGCAAAGCGAAAAACCATAGCTTAAAATTTAAAATTAAGATAAAACCGAAAAACAAAACCGATGACTTATTTTTACTAACGGCTAATTCGTATCGCGTATTGCGTTTAGAATCAGTTTCTTGGTTAATTGGTTGAGGATTTAGCATTGAACTGGTTAACCGGAAAACTGGCAAACCGGGTAACTAATAAACCAGTTAACCAACTAACTAATATCAGGAAGAGAACATGAGAGAGAATAATCTTTATTATAAAAGTACCAGAGGAAGCAAAAAGAGATTTTTATCTGCTGCAACAATTATTAAGGGGATAGCAGATGATGGAGGACTTTTTGTTCCCGAAACCATTCCTCAGGCAAATAGAGATTTATATGGACTAAAAGGTGTTGATTATAAAGAGTTAGCCTTTTTGATAATGAAGGATTTTTTTACTGATTATCACCAAGATGAGTTAAAATATTGTATAAATCAAGCCTATGATAAAAAATTTGATACCCCGATTATCGCCCCCCTTAACTTAAAAATGGGAGTTTATTTTTTAGAACTTTACCATGGCCCAACCCTGGCCTTTAAAGATATGGCCTTGTCGATACTTCCTCACCTTTTAAAAAAAGCAGCTCAAAAGTTAAACCTTAACAAAGAAATAGTTATCTTAACCGCTACCTCTGGTGATACCGGGAAAGCCGCTCTGGAAGGATTTGCTGGAGTGGAAGGGATTAAAATAATAGTATTTTTCCCACAAAAGGGGGTTAGCAAGATACAAGAAAGACAAATGCTCACCCAAGAAGGAGATAATACTTTTGTGATAGGCATAAGGGGAAATTTTGATGATACCCAAAGGGGAGTAAAGGAAATATTTGAGGACCCAGATTTTAATAAGAAGATGGATGAGAAAAATTATATCTTTTCTTCGGCAAATTCTATAAATATCGGGCGGTTAATACCCCAGATTGTATATTATTTTTATGCTTATTTGAATCTGTATAATAAGGGTGAAATTAAATCAGGCGAAAAGATAAACATAACTGTTCCTACCGGTAATTTTGGAAATATTTTAGCTGCTTATTATGCCAAAGAAATGGGTTTGCCGGTGAATAAATTGATTTGTGCCTCTAATGAAAATAAAGTATTAGCTGATTTTTTCAATACCGGTATATATGATAAACGGAGAGAATTGGTAATGACCATCTCTCCCTCGATGGATATTCTTATATCCAGCAATTTGGAGAGATTATTATGGTCTATTAGCGAAGGGGAGAATGAATTGGTTAAAGAGTTGATGAATTCCTTGGGCGAAAAGGGCTTATATCAAATAAATTCTACAATGAAGAAAAAATTAAAATACTTTTATGGAGGATTTGTTACTCAGGAGGAGTCTCGGCAGTCTATAAAAGAGGTGTTTGAGGAAGCAAAATATTTAATCGATCCTCACACTGCGGTAGGTTATGCCGAATATAAAAGGTATACCAAAGAGACCCAGGATAAGACTAAAACGGTTATTGTGGCCACAGCCAGTCCCTTTAAGTTTACTAAAAGTGTGATGGAGTCAATAAATAGTCGATATAAAGAATTTGATGATTTTGAATTAATAGAGAAGATGGCTGATTTAGCAAGGGCCTCTATCCCTCCAGGGATAAAAGATATTGGGAAAAGGCCTATTCGGCATAAAATGGTTTGTGGTAAAAAGGAAATGAGGGCAAAGATAGCAGAAATATTATCTTTTTGAAATGAAAGGAAAAATTAAGATGAAGATATCCTTTTTGGGAGCAACCAAAATAGTTACTGGTGCAAATTTTTTAATTGAGACCAAGAGTACTAAATTTTTAATAGATTGTGGTCTTTTTCAAGGGAGCAAACCAATCACCAGAATGAATTACCAATCATTTTCCTTTAATCCCGAGGAGATTGACTTTATGATTCTATCTCATGCCCATATAGACCATAGTGGGAGAATACCCAAATTGATGAAGGAAGGTTTCAGGGGAAACATATACAGCACTAAAGCTACCGCTGATTTATGTTCCATCATGCTTCCCGATAGTGGGCATATACAGGAGATGGAGAACAAATGGGACAACAGGAAGAGGAGAAGGTCAGGAGAAAAGTTAAGAAAACCCCTTTATACAATGAAAGAAGCAGAGGATAGTTTAAGGTTTTTTAAACCCGTTTTATATAACCAAAAGATAAAATTAAACCAAGATGTTATTTTAAGATTTAGAGACGCAGGGCATATATTGGGGTCCTCCATAATCGAGCTATGGATAAAAGAGGACAGCAAAAAAACCAAATTAGTATTCTCGGGAGATTTAGGAAGGCGGGATAGGCCAATTTTGAGAGACCCTTCTCTTATCGATGAAGCAGATTATCTGATTGTAGAATCGACTTATGGGAATAAACTGCAGCACCCTTCAGAAGATGATGACAAAGAACTAATCTCTATAATAAATACTTCAGTAAAAAGAGGCGGGAATGTAGTAATTCCTTCTTTTGCCATAGAAAGAGCCCAGGATATAATTTACGAGTTAAATAAATATTATACTGAATATATTAAAACTGAAGACCAGGATTTTTTAAGTGTACCGGTTTATGTAGATAGTCCGCTAACTGTCTCGGCGACAGAGATATTTTTAAGAAATCCAGACTGTTTTGATGAAGATACCTTAAAACTTATAAATATAGGAAATAACCCTCTGGATTTTCGTAATTTAAAGTTTACTCGTACCGTAGAAGAATCTAAGCAGATAAATTTCTCCAAAGAAAGTAAAGTAATAATTTCAGCCAGCGGAATGTGTACTGCCGGAAGAATAAAACATCATCTAAAACATAATCTATGGAGAAAAGAATCCAGCATCGTATTTGTCGGCTATCAAGCCAATGGTACTTTAGGCAGAAGGATAAAAGATGGCGAGAAAGTGGTCAAAATATTTGGGGAAGAAATCCAGGTGAATGCTAAAATATGTTCTTTGGAGGGTTTTTCGGGACATGCCGATAAAGAAGGGATAATACGGTGGATAAAAAGTTTTAAAAATAGACCTAAAAAAATATTTGTGGTTCATGGAGAAGAGGAAGCAACCGAAGAAATTTCCAGAAAAATTGAAGTGGAATTAAAAATTAAAAACCATATTCCAGAATTGGGAGAGACTTTATCTATTGAGGGAGAAATCGTTTTGCCTGGCGGAAGATTAGAGATAGATAGAAGAAGTAAAGAACTTAGAGAGATAGAGGAAAATATAGAAAAATTAAAATCAATATTCTTGCCAACATTCCAGAGATTAGGATACAAGACTAATGGTGGCGCTGATAGTGAAGAATTAAACAATATAAAAAATAAATTGATTGAGATACAAAAAAATATATTAGATTTAAATATGCTGCTTACTGAGGCAAAGGGGAAAAAAGATGAAAAGTAAAGCTTAAAATATGAAGCGAGCCCTAAAGTTAGATTTAGGGCTCGCTTTTTATATAAAAGTCAAGGGAGTGATTCAATAGTAGTTTCTCATTACT
>Ga0209978_10000907_pt1 | contig 11825 bp, 12 predicted proteins | sample BentaG_FD_182805 | JGI IMG/M metagenome (GOLD analysis project Ga0209978, IMG submission 182805) | Deep subsurface microbial communities from South Atlantic Ocean to uncover new lineages of life (NeLLi) - Benguela_00093 metaG (SPAdes)... | ecosystem: Environmental > Aquatic > Marine > Oceanic >...
ACGAGTTTTTTGTTGGTTTCAAAGTCTGTTGTGAATTTGTCTGGAAACCGTTCCACCAATTCTCGAGCTATTCTCTTCACCAACTCGGTTCGCACCTTACCCCAAGCTTTCACTTGTCCTCCATGACCAAGCAGTTCTCCTTTGCCTTAAACACCAATTGTCGTTTACTCGTAGTATATCAGCTCTTCTTCCTCGAGTTTCTTATGAAGTTTGCTAACCGCTTCGTAGACCTCCTCTTCCTTTTTGCCGCCTGTGCAAACCAGTTTCCCGCTGGCGAAGATAAGAATCACCACCTTGGGTTCATCCATTCGGTAGATGAGACCTGGAAATTGTTCTGGTTCATACATGGTTCTCCCAAGCGAGTAGGCTGACCTTTCAAGGTCTATCACTCCTCCTAAATTCACTGATGCAACCATGTTCACTATTTTCAACTCGGGTTTACCAATGATGATTATACCGCTTTTCTTCAGTTCCTTTACAACCTTCATCACGGCTCTCCTCGCTTCTTTCCCAGACTTGGCTCCTGTGCAAACCATCTTCCCAGAATTGAAGATTAGGGTAGCCGTCTTAGGTCTCTTTAATCTGAAGACCAGTCCCGGAAACTGTTCTGGACGGTACTCAACTCCTGGATAGCCTTTCACCACCGCGTTTAGGTCAATCCTCTGATTTAACGTGGCAGATGCCACGACGTTTTCGATTCTGATAGAAGCTTCAACTCTGGGCATCCGAATCCTCCTTATAAAACATCATGAAGTTGGTGGAGTTATTTAAATTAAGTGTGCTAAATCAGAAGGTATTATTTCTTAACGAATCAAGTTTGGGGTTTGGGCTTAAATCTTTAGTACAACTTGAAATGATATAGTAAGCAATGACAATGCTAATCATTAGAACTCTGGCTGAAGAGATGTAAAATAAATGGGTAGAAAAGAACGATGTCCTCAATGTGGGAGTAAGAAGATTACGATAACTGGAAATCTGAAAAAATGTAGAGTCTGTGAATATGAATGGGCAGGAAAACCTGGAAGGAAAACTTCTAAGAAAGAGAAAGTGCGATTTTAGGTAAGAAATGTGGAAAAGTTATAGCTGAACCAAAAGAACTAATAGAATTTTGGAAGAAGAAGATGCTAAACGCATATAAAGAATCTCAGTCCTTTACAAATTTCCTTCGATTCCTTTTGAATTTCTTCTTGCATTTCACACTACAGAAATAATACGTTTCTCCTTCATGCTTGATCTTAAATTTGGCTGTCTTTTCGTCCAGAATCACGTCGCAGACAGGATTCCTAGGCATCGCCTCGCTCTTCACCTCGCACAGTCATAAATGCATACAGATGTTCTTCGGCTACCATGATTAATGGTTCTGGAAGCTTTCCAGTTTTTATCAAAGAAATCCGGATGAATAGTCACTTTTTTTCAATGACACTTAATTGTCCACCTCTGCTGACCCTCAACTGGCGTTCGCCTCTAAAGGTCACAACACGCGCGTTCTCAACTCGTATAAGATCTCCCACAGAAACTGCGTCTACTTGTTTGTTCCACAAAGGTAGTTGGATAATTCCAGTTTCATCTTTGACACTTACATTTGTTACCGTGGCAAATCCTCCAAACCTAGTGATGACGGATCTAGGCTTTGGAATTTCAATGACCCTTGCTTCTAAGTCAATTCGGTTCATTCCGGACTTCAAATCTCCGATCCGTAGGTGTTTCACTTTAACCCTCTCGAGTATTGTTCTCCTTGACGCCCTTGCGTACGCAAACTCTTTGAGTGGACTGGTTTCTTCGAGGATACGTTTGGGTATAGGGAATTGGGCGACCACTCTGAAACTGTTGGTTATGAGAAAGACAGCATAATCTCGTGTTCTCTTACGGCATTCAATCAAAAGGCTTTCGCATGTGGATTTCTGGTGTTTCCAAGCTTCAACGAAACCGTCAAAAAAATCGTCCGAACTTATCCCATACTTCATTGAAATCAGAGCAAGGGACTCAAGAATTCTAAGATCGGCAAGCGAGCGATACTTGCCACGGGGTCGACCTCGCCCCCTCGATATTCTTTTTCGCACTTAACTCGTTCCCAGCGCCCCTTACTTACTGTTTGAGGACTTTTTTAGCTTCATTAATCCACTTTGAAACTCTCTTCTCTGAAACCTGAAGTTTCTCCGACAGCTCTTTTGGGTCAAAATTTGCTAGGTCCTGAACCGACCTTACACCGCAAGACTTCAATTTCTCCGCCCTATTAACCCCGATCCCCTCTATACTGGTCAGCTCTGTAGGATGTATGGGAATTGCAGACTCCGTCTTTTCGCTCCCCTTCCCCACCTCTTTCTTTACGGGGGGAACACGCGTTAACGTGATTTCGATCGTTGAAACGTTTCTCGTTCCGCCTTCTTCTCGCTGCATTTCTTCGGTTCCTACGGTGATTTTGCCTACGCTCAAGTCTTTCATGAATCTGTGTCTCGTTATCTCGGCAGCATCGACTGCGGTATTTATTGCTTGTCCTCTCGCCTTCAAAGTAACTTCTTTGGTGTTGGATCCGCTGAAACTTGTTATGATCCCCAACACATAATTCATTGGAGGCTTTCTTCCCACGTATATAACGTTTGGTTCCCTAGACAAACTATTCATTTTCAACTTCCTCGTTGTCAGCGTTGTAAACTGATAAGTGAACCTCGCTTTTAAACACTGCTAGAGGAGAAATTTGATGTGCCATGAGCGCTAAATTCTTGTTAAATCTTTAGGTATCCGTTTCTTCTTAGCCATTCGGCTTGATTTCTTTTGTATCGCCATATGATGTCGCCCCGCGCGCGCATTAGGCATATTACTCCCTATTTTTTCGGGCGCCATTACTTTGTTTATTCATGGAGTTATGTACTGTTAGAAGCCGCTTGAGGTCATTTTGTAGAAGGTTTGTCCAACCGCGTTCAAAGTGGAATGAGGCGTCGTCGCTGATTAGTCTGATCTTGCAGGAGTAGGTGCCCTTGGAATAGCCCTTACAATCAGACTCCTTCATGGGTACGCGGCCACACTTGGCTTTACATAACTTTTCTACAATTTTGTTTACTGAAAAGTAGAGTCTCTGTGGTTTGAAAGAGGGCATGAACTTCTCTGAAATTCCCTCGATGCCTTCTCGACTCATTTCCTCCCTTGCGGCGTTCGAGAACCTCTTTCCGACGAGAAAACCACCGTCGTAGCCATTGCGCTCCAAAAATTCACTCATTTCTCTGACCGCATCTATGCCAACGATGCCAGATTGTGACCTTGATTTGTTTATTACGCGCATCAATATCTTGTCGTCCGACCTGACAGGTGAAACGATAATATCTGTTCCCCCTTCCCATCTTCGCCTTTTTACATCATCATACTCTCTGATCGCCATGACCAGCTCTGCCCTCTCAATGAGCCCTTCGTCCTTCAATTCAACACTCATTTAACATCTACACCTCCACATCATTCCTATTATATGTTTAATATCTGAAATGGAAACAAGATTATCTTCGCATCAAAAGCCGTTGGACCTTTGAAGGGTCTAAGACTTGTATCTTGTCATCCGTTCTTGTTAGTGTAATTCTCATAGTGATTAATATACCCTCGCCCATAACAATTCGTGCGTTCTTGTTTTTACGTCATTTATTGTTAATATTAGAAAGAAGAAAGGAAACAGAAGATGAAGCTAGATTTAGAGGTCATGTAGAAAAGAAAATAAGACCTGGACAGCTAATCAATTTTTTTAATTTATAAATCTTAAACTACACCTCATTTTTTCGCGCGCGCACATATGTACTCCGCAAAAGTTTTAGAACGTGCTTTTTGAAGTGTCGTTTGTAGTATTCAACGATTTTTTGAGCTAAAATATGGTCTTTTGTTGTGTCAGGGAAGAAAAGAAGGTGACTCTTACAGTTTTCCCTACAGTCGGAAGCGCCGAACCCTTTCACAGGAATTTTTGCCCCTCCTTCCCTTTTTATGTAGCGATTCAAGTTACATTCTAATTTTCTGTTGGTCTGGGCGGCTACAACAGCTGTTATGGTTGCGTTTTCATTAGCCAGAAGGAAGTCTATGTGCCAGAAGTTTTGTTTCTCCTTCTGTAGGTGTCTTGAAACTCGACGTTTTAGGCTTGAGGCCCCTTTGCCCAAGGCGGATCCGGTGTAGGCGTAGTATCCCTTTGGAAATTTTTGTTGGCCTAACTTTCCTACGTTTAAGCGTGTTTCCATTGACAAAAATATAATCAAGGTGTAAATTCCATTCGTTGGAAGCACTTGAATGAGACGCATGTCTTTTTTCATCAAAAGGCCAATCACCTAGTTCTCAAATAATCCTCTTTTATATTTGAAGGTATGTTGTCCTCCATCGTTCAGATATTCGTTGAATCTTTTATTACCGCGGTTTTGCAAAAGAGTAGAAAACCTAAAAAGGCAACCAACAACTGATAGCAAATGTTACAGGTGAAATAGCATGAGCAGTGGTGAAGGAACTGAAGAGAAGGAGGATCCCATAAAGGTTCATAGAGAAGGAACAGCCTTGTCTGATGTTGGGAAGCATGAGGAGGCAATGGAGAAATTCTTACGGGCTTCCGAGCTTTACGAAAAAGCTAGCAACTTTTTCGACGCTTCCTATACGCTGTTTAAGGCAGCTGAATGCAACTACATACTAAAAGACTACAGTAATGCAACAGAGCGTTTCCTTAAGGCAGCGGACTTGGCGTTCAAAGTGAGCTACGACCGTTTTGGGCTTAGCGCTCTGGAGTACGCCCTTGACTGCTACAAAGCAACGGGAGAAGAAGAAAAGGCGGAGGAACTGAAAAAGAAGATAAAAGAAGTGAAGGATAAACTCTCAACCTTATAAAGTGACTTGGCAAGCCAGAGCGCTACAACGGCGTTCACACTTTGATTCGTTTACCCTTTATTATGTAATCATGAAAACGTTTATTTTTTCTGTGGAGAACAAATCCTACGAAGCAAACGATCAGTTGTAAAGGTAAAACTTATGCAAACAGAGTTTCGGGCCTTGGCTGAGCTTTGCGAGAAGCTGGAGAACACGTCTAAGCGCAAGTTGATGGTTAGTCTTGTGGCGGATTTTTTGAAGCATTTACGTGCTGATGAAGTGGAACCTGCGACGTCCATGATCCTTGGTCGCCCTTTTCCAAAGTGGGATCAAAGAACTCTTGAGGTTAGCTGGGCGACCATGAGTGGTTTGATTAAACGCTTAACCAACGTAGACTGGAAAAGCTTCACAGATGCTTTCAGCAAAACAGGCGACATAGGGGCAGCGACAAAGATTGTGTTTGAAGCGAGCAAGATTCAGAGGCAGGCTACGCTTTTTGAAAAACGTCTGACAATCCTCGAAGTGAGACGGAGCCTAGAAGCCATCGCTGAAACCAGCGGCTACGGTTCTAGAGAAAGGAAGGAGCGTCTGCTAGAAACCTTGTTGGGTGGAGCCACGCCTTTAGAGGCTAAATACATAGTTAAAATACTGATCGGCGAAATGAGGACAGGTTTCTATGAAGGGCTGATGGAACTCGCAGTTTCAAAAGCCTTCAATGTTCCTCACGATCTTGTGAGGAGGGCAGGCATGTTAACTGGCGACATCGGAGAAGTTGCGGCAATAGCCAAGGCTCAAGGCAGAGAAGGAATTTCAAAGCTTCAGCTTCAAGTTTTTCGACCCATAAAGTCCATGTTAGCCCAAACAGCCGAGGACGTGAATGAAGTCCTCAAAGAACATGGCGGTGAAACCGCTTTCGAATATAAGTTGGATGGGGCTCGCGTCCAGATTCACAAGTCCAAGGATACTGTTAGAATTTACAGTCGCAGGCTAACCGACGTAACTGAGAGTTTCCCAGAAATTGTGGAGTTGACTCGGGACGAAGTTAAAGCTGGTGAGGCCATTTTAGAAGGTGAGATCATTGCTGTTGGAGAGGATGGCACCCCTCTTCCCTTCCAGCACCTCATGAGACGGTTTCGAAGGGTCCATGATATAGAAGAGATGGTTGAGAAGATTCCTGTTGAACTCTACCTTTTCGACATCATATACCTTGACGGTCAAAGCTTCATCGCTGACCCGTACGTTGAGCGGAGAAAAAAGTTGGGAGAAATAGCAGGGAGCATACCCTTAACCAAGCAAATAATTAGTGGCAATCCTCGTGAAGCCGAGAGGTTCTTGAAAGAAGCCATAGACAAGGGCCACGAGGGACTTGTGGCCAAAAAATTGGATAGTCCCTATGCCCCTGGAATTCGCGGAAAACGTTGGTTTAAAATTAAAGAGTCGTTGGAGCCGCTAGATTTGGTCATCGTTGCAGGTGAGTATGGGTATGGGAGAAGACACGACTGGCTTTCAGACTATTACTTGGCGGCTCGAGATTCTGAAAGCGGAGAATTCCTAGTGGTTGGAAAAACCTTCAAAGGGCTGACAGACGAAGAAATCATTGAGATGACCAGACGCCTCAAAGAATTGACTGTCAAAGAGGAGTATAGGAGAGTCGTCGTCACTCCTAGAATCGTGGTCGAAGTGGCCTACAACGAAATCCAGAAAAGCCCAAAATACAAATGCGGAATGGCGTTGCGTTTCGCCAGAATAACCCGAATTCGAGACGACAAAAGCCCAAAAGAAGCAGACACCATTCAAAGGGTTAGGAAAATCTACGAGAAGCAATTTGAGAAAAAAGCGAAATACTCGTAGTTTTTCCATTTTACTCAAATCTTATTTCCATCTCTTAAAGAATATTAAACCGTCTTTTTCGATTACATATTCAAAGCGCGCGCAAGTAACATGTATATTCTGAATCTGATTCAAACTACATAGGCGTGCAACAAGTTTTATGTACATATTCTTGCTAAAGTTATTATTGCGATTCATGTTTTTCTGGCCCGCCATCTGTGGGAGAGGAGGCTCACAGAAACTTGAGTCGCCACTGCGTGTGTGCGCAAACGCTTGAGCGTGTTTGGGGGCCGACTCGGTTCTGGCGCGCGTGCGTCCAACGAGCCCTTCTCTTCCACAGACCTTGGACCAAAAATTGGGAGAAAAGAGGGAGTTTGCGGGTGACATAATCGCTGTTTGAACAAAAGGCAAGATATGCGCGGCGACTATGGCAAACGGTAACCGATACCTTATAATTGAGGAAGGCTAGTATTAATCAGAAACCTTGTTGGAAAATTAAACTTTAAGGGATGGTTAGGATGGTGGAAGCGTTTGTTCTTTTGAAAATATCCAGGGAAGTTTTTACGCGGGGAGTGGTGAATGAGGTGAGAGGCTTAGAAGGTGTGGAGGAGGCGGAGATGTTGTTCGGCGATTACGACGCAATCGCGAAGTTAGAAGGAGGTAAAATCCATGAAATCGAGAACCTGGTTGTTGACAAAATTTCTAGGGTTGAGGGAGTTGAATCAACCGTCACACTGTTATGCGTAGACGAGAAAATTTTGGAGTAGGAGAGACACAGAAATGGAAGTTGGGTACGCCTTCCTCAACATAAAGCCTGGAGAAAAAAGAACCGTGATAAGGCGCCTTAAAGAGATAGACGGTGTCAAGGAAGCCCACATAGTCCTCGGCATTTTTGATGTTATCATAAGAATTGAGGCGGAAACGATTGAAGAGATAGAGGGCATATACTTCAACAAGATTGAGAAAATACCTAACATAACGAGCTGTCGACTACATATCGCCGCATGCCCAAGGACAAGAAAATAAGTGCATACTCCTTGTAGATGCGCTCTGTCTTTTTAAAAACAGAAAAAGGATACTGCAAGGGGCGAATCCGAAAAGGCGGAATGCTCAATCTTCGAAAGAAATAATATCTTTGCCACGTTAACTTAAGTTGGAAGTTTGTCCCATGCCCGCTAATCTTCCAGCAGAGGCTAAACACAAATGGAGAGAAACTTCTCAGGCAAGGAGACCTCAAGAGAAAATCGTGAAACTCCAAGAATTCCTAAGTCTCGTTCCCAAGCACAAGGGTACGGAAAACCTGCGAGCCCAGGTTAAGAGGAAAATTGCCACACTTCGAAGAGAGATTGCCGAGAAGAAACGTAAAAAAGCTGGGGTAGGCGGGCCGAAATTCTTCGTCGAGAAGGAGGGAGACGCCCAAATCGTAATTTTAGGACCCACAAACGTTGGACGCAGCACCCTTCTGTCTATTTTAACCAACGCCAGAGTGGAAATTTCCAACTATCCATATACCACCAAGGAGCCAACACCTGGAATGTTTCACTACCAAGACCTGCAGTTTCAGATGGTAGAGGCGCCGGCTCTAATGGAAGGCTCCGCAGATGGAGGAGCTTGGGGACTCCAAACCTTAACCTCGGCAAGAAACGCTGATGGTGTTATTCTCATGATCGATTTATCCCGAGATCCTGTTGAACAATTTTCTCTGATTTCGCGGGAATTAGGGAAAGCAAGGGTTCTCACACGAAAGCCTAAGGCTAGGGTTGAGATCGAAAGGAAGTATATGGGCGCTGGATTAAAAATCGTCATGTTAGGACGCCTACTTAACTGTACTTCAAAAGATGTGGAGGTACTTCTCAAAAGCTATGGAATACGCGATGCCACCGTTAAAATTCAAGGCGAAGCCACAATAGACGATGTTGAAGACGCCATCTTCGAGGGCACAGTATATCGACCCGCCATCGTCATAGCCAACAAAGCAGATATTCCCAACGCAGCAGAAAGAATTGAGCAACTGAAAGGCCTTGTCGGAGAAGAAATGAAGATTCTTCCAGTTTCTTGCAAAGCCAAATTTGGGCTGGAGAAGCTTGGTTCCGAAATATTTGAGATGCTAGACATAATTCGAGTTTACACCAAAGAGCCCAACAATAGATTTCCATCCAAGAAACCCTTCACCACCAGAAAGGGCTCCACTATTTTGGATTTGGCGAAACGGATTCACAGCGACTTCTACAAGCAGTTTTCCTACGCAAAAGTATGGTCAAAGCGACTGCGCTTTAGTCCACAAAAAGTCGGAGGCGCTTTTATCCTCGAAGACGGCGACACCGTGGAGATTCACATGAAATAAATGTCAAGCCGTTGTGCGATTAAGGCTTACGGCTGTGTTTGGTTTGTGTCTTCTAGTCTCTTTAGGGTAGGGGGAGGGGGCTATATGTATCCTCAACATGGTTCGGTACCGAATTACCGACCTCTCTCTGTAGATAGACTCCCCCTATAATTTTTTAACATAGTTTTCAACATTCGTCGGCGTGTTTGCGGTACATGCAGTCTCTGGAAGATAGTGGTCTTTTGTTGATGAGGAGAATCTTATTGTTGAACATTTCTCGTACGCGCGCGCAAAAAAAGAGGGTAGGTTAGGATCTGCGGCTGTATTTGTACAAGGCACCGGCGACAATCAATAGTCCAACGACGATTATTATGGCTGGCCAGAAGAGTGGATCAGTTACTTCACGTACCTCAGGTGGAATTAATCCAGGCACCCAAGAAAGTCCTACAATTATTATTATGATACCAATGATTACGCCTACGATTACACCGCCGTGGGGGAGTCCAAAACATTCTTCTTCCGCACGCCTTCCAAACTGGTCTCCCCATTCCTCTGCACGTTTTCCAAATTGGTCTCCCCATTCCTTCGCACGTCTTTCCAATCTTTTCTCCCGTGAGACCTCCAAGTTTGCCCCGCACTTAACACACACCGCCGCATCTTCCTCGTTTTTGGTGCCACACTTAGTGCAATAAACCATGGGTCATTCCCGCCACTGGTTTTCATCGCTTTGCGTATAAAAGTGATTCTATAACCATCTTACTTTTTGTTCGCATGCATATTACCAAGTAATTAAAATATTTAAAGAAAATAGTATAGTTGGGAGGCTATGGATTCGAATATTAGAAGATTAATTCCAAAGTACAAAAAAGCCCTAATAATTATCCTCGCATATTATGCCCTGGTACTCGGCTTAGTTTTTTACGGCAGTTCTAGAGGGGCTTTCGGAGGCCATGAAAGATATTTGACTCCGCTTATCCCAATCAATAATCAATACGCCGAAATGGCATTAATTTTTTTAGTATTTACCCCGATTTCGGCTTTGATTGGAGGATTAATTGGGGGATATTTCCTAGCGCCAGCGTTTCTGTTCATCCACAAAAATTTCCTTGGATCAAAAATGCTTTACGGGATTCAAGACCGACGTCAACCCCAGACTTTTAAAAAAATAATCCGCGGGTTATTCCCCGCTCTATTAGCAATTAACATAAACTCCATAATTTATTTTTCAGCTCCATGGGTACTTGATCTAATTCTTAATACAAAAGTGGAAGGTCTACCAGTGTATTCACCAATTTTTCAGTCAGTTTACGATTTGTTGGTTTATTATCTCGGATTTGTTGTTCTATCAATGTTCACCATTGGCTTGGGCACGTTGGTTTTCTCGCCCACGTGGTTTCTGACAGATGCGGGAATTGTCTATTCGAATAAGGAAAAAGTAGCGGGAACGGATCGACCGGTTGAGGGACGAACGGTAGGCGGGCGATTTACAGATTTCTTGAGAGGCTACGCGGGGCTCGGAGTCGCTTTGTCGTATCTGCAGTTACTTTCAGTCAGATTTTTTAGCGAAGGAGTACTTCAGGAATTTGACCCAATTGGTTTAATCGCAACTATAACGGGTTTTTTTGGATTACCGATTTTTATGCTAATTGCTGTAATCCCGTCTTTAATTATCTTAGACATAACGAAAGAGCATAGAATACGTTTCGTTAGGAACTTCGCGGAAAAAATGGGAATAACCGATTTCGTAGAAATATCGTTTGAAAAAGTAAAACGACTATAAAGACGCGCGCGCAGAGTATTATGATTTTGAGAGAATTTTACTTCCAGCATATACGCCTAGATATAAAAAGAGGGGATATGTCGCAAATAGCAGCACAGCAACAATATTCAACGTGCAGAACGGGTTCGCATAGGTAACGGAAACATCTATCGGAGGCTTCAAGCCGATTGATTCTATGCCCGAGTTCCACATAAAATGGCGTCCACTTCCCGCTTTTTCCAGCCAAGGGAAGTCAATGTAATCAAGATACAGTAGTCCACTGATGGACCAGAAGAGGGCGACAGTGACGACTGATAAGACAAGTACCGGATTCCTCAAGATTTTATGAAGACTTCTTTCTGCTAGAAACACTATGGCAACGCCTATAACAATTAGCAATAGGGGGTCAAGAAGGAAGCTCATGATCCTACGCTCTTGGAACGTGCAGATTCCATCTTACAGCCACCCTCCATCTTTGTACCATCTTATGGTTTCCTTCAAGCCTTCTTTTATATCTGGGTAAATCAGTTTGTAGCCTAACTCCTTTATTTTCGAGTTGTCTAACCAGTAATCATGGAAGAGGTATTTTACGGCATCCCTCTCAAGCACGGGTTTTTTGCCCGCCAACTTTGCCTTCCACTCAGACCACCAGGCCATGAGATTGATTACTAGAGCTGGAATGTGAAATTTGCGTATTTTCACGTCCAGAAGTTCAGCCGCATACAGCAAGAGCTCCTCGTTTGTGTAATGAGAGTCGTCGGCAATGTTATACGATTCACCAACTGCCTCCTTCTTACTAGCCAAGAAAAGGGCGGAGCCTACTACATCCTTTACGTGCACAAAGGCTCCCATCGTTTTCCCACTGCCAGGAATCCCTCGAAGTTCTCCTCTTGCCAACATAAATATTGGTGTTATCGCCCCGTACGTGCTCCGGGGACCATAAATCGTGGCAGGCCTCATGACTGTTACTGGCAAGCTGTACTTTCTATAGAATTCAAGCGCTGTTTGTTCCTGCATCCATTTCGACTTCTCGTAATTGTTAGACGGCTCTATAGGGGAAGTCTCTTTTGTGGGCAATTCTTTCGAAATGCCGTAAAT
>Ga0209978_10000908_pt1 | contig 11825 bp, 11 predicted proteins | sample BentaG_FD_182805 | JGI IMG/M metagenome (GOLD analysis project Ga0209978, IMG submission 182805) | Deep subsurface microbial communities from South Atlantic Ocean to uncover new lineages of life (NeLLi) - Benguela_00093 metaG (SPAdes)... | ecosystem: Environmental > Aquatic > Marine > Oceanic >...
ATTCCATCTGCGTCTAAGAGATCCTTCAATTTTGTTTTATCAGCCTTCTTAACTACAACTTTGGTCCCACTCACGTGTCTTGCGCCCTCCGCTACGGCAAAGGCCATCTTCTCTGTGTTTCCAGTCTTAGAATCGTATACAATCAAAACCTTGACAGACACTTACGTACCCTCCGAACCTAATACTTTGCTGACCAAATATTTCAAACTTTTTCCAACATGCATGCATAGGGTGGTGATGTACTCGATTATAAAATTGACTTATTACATTGTCGATGCATGCATGCAACTTCTTTAAGCCTTGTGTGTAGTTTTTGAAGGTAGCCTTCGATTTGGCTTCTCTAATGTAATCCAGAAAGTCTTCTATTCTCATGCTTCTATCACCTCTTTAAAAAGTGGATTCACGTATCTTAAGGTGAAGATAACTCTACGATCTGTCGACTTTTCTCCCGCAAACTCCCCATTTTTATTGAGTATAATTAGTTCTACATGCTCTTAACTACCTATACCCGAATATCCGACAAGTCTTAAATTCACAAATGTTGAATCTAAACAGAAGCAAGAGGTGGATATATGAAATATACTTATGGAACAAATATCATCTGTACCGCACTGGCTGCAATAATGATTTTTCTGATGCTTACCCCTGCGGGTTCTGCTGCGATTCAAGTTGAGAATGGAGACTGGGCAAAATACCGGATTGAACTAGAGATACCTGAGGAAATTGCGGAATTGACAGGATACGAGGAATTTGAGATAATGGAATGGGTCAAGGTTGAGGTGCAGAGTGTTTCCGACACCTCCGTTACTTTGAAGACGACTATACATTACAAGAATGGGACAGAAGACACGGATACCATGCCTGGAACAGGTTTCATTATCGATACAGACCTCGCCGAAGGTGACGAAGTCTCGGCTCCAATGTTCGGACCTGAAACGCCTGTGAACATAACAGGTTCGAAACAACAGACCTACGCGGGCGCAAGCAGAGAAGTCTACTACGTAGATTTTGAACAAGAAGAAATGGGCATGAGCATGGACCTAGAAGCCTACTGGGACAAGGCAACGGGAATCTTGTGTGAAACGGCGATGTCGATGAGCGGTGAACTTCTAGGAGAAACGATAGACATATCCATATCAATTAAAATGACAGAAACCAACCTGTGGGAGGCTGGACTGTTATCGGAACAGGGATTCTTGATACTCGTTGTCGTTGCCATTGCCGCCGTGGTTGTGGCTGGGTCAACCATTCTATTATTGCGAAGAAGAAAGGCGGCGCCTCTCCCTGATGTAGTGCCAACACCTACGGATTAAAGTGAATCTACGACAAAGCGCGGTTGGAAGTTCTTAGCTAATCTCGTCGGAAGTGGGATTTGAACCCCCCCATACGTAGTGATGTCCCCCGCAAACTCCCCATTTTTTGGGTTATTCATATCCTTGTTCTTAGATCTCTAGTTTGACAGTTAGAGGAATGACAGTGTTTACTTCATCTTGCTTGATGTTGGTATTGAGGGAAACAGATAATCATTAGATGACTCATTTAAACATGGATACACTTCACAGATTTTCGAAAGCTTCGAGGTTAAGCGAAATGCACGCATGCATGCCAAGCATCAAGAGAGTAGTACGCACATCATTGTGCAAGCACTAACTTCCCACTTCTTTATCTGGTGTTTATTTCATCTTGTTTGATATTCTTTGCTAGTTAAACATTGATGCTTTGGCTAATCCTGGAGTGTTAGCATAACCACTTTCTTTTCTTATTGTACGGTATCGTGGAATTATGGTTCAACTCTAAATCTTTCGTTTAGCCAAGACCTTTCTGAAGCTTTTTCCACAGTGGTCGAAGAGACCTATTGTAAGCTCAGTTCTCTTGCCACTTCTATCTGGACGACCAGCCATCTTCCATGTTTTTTTCGGCTCAGCAATATCTATCCCACACTTAGGGCATTTGGCGCTATCTCCAATTGCCATGAAATGCCTTCGCCCTCTGACAACTTTCATTCTTACTTTTCTTCTCCTTACCAAGTCATAGAGGAGTGCAGTGAATTCTGCTACGGCGAAGGTTGACATTTTGGCAGTTTCAGGAGTGCTGAAATCGGTGTGGAGATTCACTCCTCCCATTATTTTTTGAGATGTGAAGGCCCTTTCTTTACGTTCACTCAGAAAAGTAATTATCTCGTCTTCCCAGCTCTGGTTTTCCATTTCAGCCTTTGTCCTTTTTGCTATAATAAACCCCCCTGTACATATGGATTTCTTCTATTTGCATCTTTGAAGGTATGCGAGGCAAACAAGAATTCTACCTCATTAAGAAGATAATTAGGTTATGAATCCAGAATCCATTTGCATGCATTTGTTTGTATATTTGTTGAACAGAGAAGAGACAAGGTTTATTACATATTACGATATAATAAAGTCTAAGCGATTCTTTGGAGTGTTCCAGATGAAGATTCTAACCAAGCTGAGAAAACTGGAAAAGGTGATACTTGACTTGAAAGGGATAGAGCGTGAGGAAGCCATGAAGGCATATCGCAGACTTCTGTTCTCCTTAGAAGATGATCCCATTTACTTCTTGAGATATTAATGGAGAAGCAACGTCTGTATCTGTCTAACTTTCATCATTCATGAGGAGCTGGATTCCGGATTCATAATGAGGCATGCATGCATTTTATCACCTACTCATTCATGTAATCTACTATTTTCATTCGAAGTTGCATTAGTGGTTTATGGAAAAATCTTCTATGTTATGCATGTATGCAATGTTGATTCTTGCTTCATAACCCAATTAACCTTCTTCTAACTTTAATAGACTACAGTGAATCAGTGATGCCTCTGAGATCCGTTCAGCTCACTTGTAAACGCTGCAACAGATCTTTTCGTTGTTTGGAAGGCAGTAACAGCGCAACACTAGAACTGTGCCTTCAATGTATGGATGTATTATTTAAAGAGCCTCTTGACTGGTTAGCGGTGAGTGAAAGAAGGAAGCAATGGCGAAGCACGTCCATTCGAAATTATGGATCATAACTTCATAAACTAATTATCTTTCTAACGAAACAGAAGAAACTCTCATGCATGCATACTGGAATAAAGATCAGTATTTACAATGTGCAAGATTCTTACTGTAGAACTCTTTTCTGTTTCATATATGAGACTCAACAAGAAATACGCTGCCATCACTGCTATAGTTCTCAGTGCTTGCTTAATTTCATTTTATGCGTATTGGTTGATGTATGGAGTGAAGGTTCTTGTTCACCCTGTGGCACCAACTGTATCTGTCCAAGATGTTATTTGGGAAATACCTTTGGCAAAAGCAGAGCTACATCTTTACTACATATGTTATCGTGAGACAGTTATAGGATATGCGGAAGTGAATGGAACAAGAGTTGATGCGTATCCAGAAAATCTCTCTATGAAAAACGAAGATAGCGCAGTGATCAGAGTATATTTTCCATTTGACTACAACACTACATATGAGTTTAGAATCGTGACAGAAGTAGGTCTGGATTACACAAGTGGCTGGACATCACCTCTTCCAACGAGTTAAGGGAGATCTAACGAAAGAACAAACATGCAGATAGTTCAGACTGCAGAGTGAAAGTAAATCTAAACAGCATGCATGCAAATGATGCACGCGCATTATACTATTATTCGATAGATTAATAGGGGATTTTATTAGAATAATCATTAAGTTGATTCAAATGGCTTTCAAAGTGGCTTTTCTCGCTCATGCTCCCGATGCAGATCCAGAGAAGCATAGGAGTGTGATAGATACAGGCAAGTATAAACTCTATTCAGTAGTTGTTAAAAATCAAACTCAAGCAGTTAAAGAGTGTAGGAAACTTGTAGAAGAGGAAGGGATTCACTCGATTTTGCTTTGTCCCGGATTTACCCATAGAAACATCGCGGAAATTGTTGAAGCCGTTAGGAATAAAGCCGGTGTTTTCGTAGCCAGAGGCGATGGTCCTAGCAGTAGAATTACAGCGTTGGTTAGACGAAGAGAACTGTAAGAAAATTAGTGTCTTAACACCATGCATGCAGAAGGGACCCAAGAAAAGTGTAACTTTACCCCGTCAACGCATGCATGCATGCTGCGCGTCCACCCATTGTTAGCATGCATATAAAAAAGAGGAGAAAGCTGGGTTAGACTGTTTTTCCGTAGTTCTTGCCTAGGTTAAAGAGGTCTGAAGCGGCAACCTTGTTGTCCCCGTTGAAGTCACAGGCAGGGTCCCAGTTGGGCTTTGAAGGAACGGAACCATATGCATCGCTCAAATCAGACAAATCGGAAACGTCAACTGCGCCGTCACCGTTCACGTCGCCCACGAGAAACTCAAGGGGTGTCATTTCCACAGGCTCTGCTCCACCATTATGGAGCCAGAGGTCCCAGAGGGCATCACCCCATCCCTTAAGATTGGCAAGGAAGGAGTCAGTTTGGACAATGTAGGCTTCAGGTTCCCCTGAAGGAGTTGGACTAGAGAGAGTAGTGGCGTTTCCGTTTATCTCGTCCCTGAGAAACTCAATGTACTCCTTGGAAGTGGTTTGATAGTAGAGGGTTGCACTCCAGTAAACAGTGCCAGAAGGCTTCACTATTGTCACATCGTCGTATCCACCGGCGTACTCTTCAGGAGTGAAGTAGTCTGGTGCATCCTCACCTTCCCATCTTGGCTGGACAAGTCTTGTGTACATCTCAGTTGTGTTGAAACCTTTTGGTGGAATCCTGTTGTCTTTGTAGCGGTTTGTGCCAAGGGCGAAATGGAAGGTCTTACTTTCACCAGTAAGGTCGACACTTGACATCTCAGCCTCCCATATCAGCCTTTCATGTGTCTTAATGAGATCAGCACCTGACACGTAGACCTCGTTACCATTGGCATCATGCGTGGTCACAAGAGGTTCATATGGATTGACCTCTTCTATCAGGTTATCAGATGCATCGTAGAACTGCACGTTGAGGAACATCCTCCTGCCCTCAGGGAACCCTGAGATAAGTTTGTGTCCTCCGTTGTTTCTAACTCTTATAGTAATTGAACTAGCATTCTGAACCACAACACTCAGATTGGCGGCCATTTGCAGTTGCTGAATTGCTCGGTCCGCCCCATCCAAAAGAGCCTGTCCATATCCGCTAATCCCGGAGACATCTATCTGGGCTCCCTCGTACTTCTGACCTGAGAGAATCTCATAGTTATATGCATCATACACAGGTCCACCCGGATCAGCTGTCGCCAGAATTCTTGATATCCACTGGTTGCCACCAGTTAGGTCGTGCAGCGGGAGGTCGGTTCTGGTTGGTGTACCCGCCTTGTTACAGCCTTTTCCGGTTACATCCCTCATGTGGCAATCTTGGCACTTGTTTGCAGTTGGCACACCAGGGATCGCAGTTGCAGTTCCACCGCGTCCGTAGGCGCTTAGCATAAATTCGCTGAAAGTTCTCTCTACATGGAAATAACTTGCCGCCGCCTGCGTCTCAGGGACATCGGGGCCGAGGAGAAGACTGGCCAGAATTGGATTGGACACGTCGTGGCATGTGGAGCAGAACATACTACTATTGTGATAGCGGGAATAGTATATCTGATGCCTCGCTGGAGCATCATCAAACGGTCCTCTTTTAGCATTACCTGGATCCACAAAGTACTGCCCCGCAGCGTTTTCCACGTAATTCGGAAGATTACCATCACCATAGTAGGTAGGAAGATTCGTTGCAGGGTCGAGGAACGGGGTTCCATCAAAGAGTGTAAGAGTACTCAACACCTCGATGTCCCTTAAGTAGGTTTCATCAGCCATAGATTGAGAGGCGACTATGGTCGGAATTACAGCCGAGACCAGAAGAAGCATTATGCTTATTACAGTCCAGCCCTTTTTAGTGTATTTCGACTTGCCAATTAAAATAGTTGCTGCGAAAAATGGGATCAACAGAATCCAAGGATACGCGTAAATGAAAGCTCCTATGGATCCAGTCTCACGCTCGCATGCACATGTCGACGACAACGATGAGGACGTTGTCTCTGGGGGAACATCTGGCTGACGTAATTCGGCGAAGGGATCTATCATTCTGTGGCAGAAATCGCATTGAACACCATCGAAATCCGATGTCCTCAGGGCTGCGGTGTTGGTCGGGTCGCTCCTGCCTTCAAGCCACCCTGTGGGAGAATGACATCTTATGCAGATGTCCCCAGCGTTGGGGTTGCCAACAGCCCATATGGAATCCTGAAGTGCAGTTGTTAGGCAGGCTAGCCACAATGGGTCCCTTGCAGCCTGACCCATCATGGAACCCCTCCAGTTGTAATCGGGTTCTACAGTGACGTTATAACCTCCGTGGCAGTTGTCACATTTATCCGGTGTATCAAAAGTGCCAACCTCACCAGGTTGTGATCCCGGCAAGAACACATTATGGTCTTCGCTGACGGGTATCGGTGTCCACGAATAGGCGGAGTAAACTGTTAGGAGAAAAACAAATACAAGGATCAAAAATAGTTCTATACGATGTTTCAATAGACAAACCTTCCCGTTTCTGCGAATTTGCGCACGTGAACACTAGGTATGTGTGTATTTAATTTGTATAAGATTTGTGGAATTATGTTCTAGTATTTTCCATACCAATGCACGCGTTTTTGAATGTTGAAAGCATTGGGAGCGCTTAATCAGTTGACGCCTTTTTGCGGCTGGGTCTAACAAGTTCTTTGATTAAGGGTATACCAATTCCGATGCTCAGCAACGTTACCCCTGCCCATACAAGATGAACCATGGGAATTATCTCTACAGTAACCATCAGATCCTCGGGTAGAACCGTCGTGTCCGTAAGAGCCTGCACCAGTGAATTATAGATTGATGCTGTTTCGTGCATGTGGACGTATATGTCTCCCGTCCAAGTGGTAATGATCAATGGTGTTGACACAATACCATGGATGGTGAACAGGTTGATCCAGAGGGCTCCATGATATATACTTCCTCCTTGCTCAATCGCTATGTCTATTGTTAAGGCTGAATATTCCGGTACACGCCCAAGTTGTGGGTGATAAGCGTTTCCGGTTCCATTGTAAATCGTGAAGTTCTTCAACTCTATTTTTAACCCTAACGTTTCTATGGTGGTGTTGGGTTTCGCATCTTTAATCTCGCTCACTTGTTTGGTGGTGGAGCTGACGAAAACACCTATTAAAGTGACTATGATTGCAAGGTGGAGAAGACTTCTTCCGAACAGTTGAAAGGACCTTTTCTTCTTAGGCAGAACTCGAACAAGCCTGTATATGACGGCGAAGAGCCCAACAATCAAGAGTGGAATTCCCAGATTAGCCAACATGTTCGTCACTAGCCATTGAACTTGAGCCAGGACAACTCCAGCGCTCAATGCCCCCACCAAAAGTATGACGAACTTTTTAAAATCTATCCTCTCATACAAGCTGCAACCAATCAGCGCTGCGACAAAGGTCATTGCAAGGGGAAAATTCCAGTTATTATAGAAGTCTGCGCTCGTGGTCACAGGATTCGCTAGAAGGATTCCTGTGATTATTGGGAGGGCTAATCCCCAAAAACAAACGAGGAAAATGAAGATCAACGACCAGTATCCTGCGAAAAATGACACCGAATAAAGGGATGACTTTTTGACATCCAAAGAAAAGAGCGGCTTCTTGATTTCTCGCTTCAGATAGAAGAAGTAAACCGTCATGCCAAGGATGAGAAGGAGGAAAGCTGGCCCGATGGGGGAGGTTGCGTAAGCGTGAACTGACACCAGTAATCCGCCTCGAGTCAAGGCAGTGGTGAAAATCACGGCTGCAAAGGTTATCAGAAGCATAAGTTCCCTTGTCAGACTTTTACCTTTCTTGGCCAAGGGACCCAAGTGGAAATACGCCGTGAGCGCAAACCACGGTAGCAATGAAGCAGTTTCAACAGGGTCCCAAGCCCAGTATCCGCCCCAACCTAACACTTCATAAGCCCACAAACCTCCGATGGCAATTCCCAAAGTTGTAGTTAGCCATGCAGCCTGAAGCGACAGCCTGAGTAGTCGGTTATCCCCGCCTTCTTGAGTGCTCATGCTTGCCAAAGTAAGCACAAATGCAAGAATGACGAACACGTATCCAGCGAATATTATTGGAGGGTGAACAATCATCCAAAACGTCTGCAACAGTGGATTAAGGCCTCTGCCTTCCATTGGTGGCGTAGAAAACCTCTCAAACGGACTGTTCATTAGGGTAACAACTATGAAAAAAATCAGAATGAAGTCAAATATCTTATAAGCAGTAATGTTGAACGTACTTCTTTTTTCATAGGTTCTGAACCGATACGCAAAGCACAAGATGCCTATCAGAAATGTCAAGAAAAGCATTGAGCCGCTCGCGCCGCCCCAAGTGGCATAGAACTTAGACGTTGCTGGTAAACTCGAAGAACTATATGAGTAAACTTCTGTTAGCGAAAAGTCGTCGTTTAGGAATGCTTGTGCAAGCATAAGGTAAGAGGCAACAATTAATCCACAAGCTAGAGTTACGGCGTAAAAGCCATATTCAAGCTTCCTCCTTTCACGAGGCTTCGCCTTAGATAATTGAACTAGATCGAAGAATACCATCAGACAAGCAAAAATTAAGAAGAGTTCTTCTGTCTGCATCTTTAGATTCCATCAATGATTTGAATATCTGACTATGTAATTCGACGTTTTAAAAGCCTTCTTATGAAAGAACTCATCCAAATCATTAATAGACTGATTCATGCGTCTTTATCATATGGGAGGGTAGCTAATGAAGTTCCATGATGAAGTCTATCTTTGCATCATCATAGCTGTAAACATCTTTGCGTCTTATGCGTCTTATGTCGCAGCCCCGCAAGAAGTAACAATGGGAGACGTTTATCGAATCTTCTATATACACACACCAGCTGCCTGGGTTTGCTACCTTGCATTAGCCATCTCTCTGCTCGCAAGCATAATCTTTCTGACAAAAAGAAAAAGTGTGTACGACAAAATAGCAGAAGTTTCAGCCATTCTAGGACTGGTCTACGGATTAGTAGCGCTGGTTACAGGCTCAATCTGGGCGAATGCCGCTTGGGGAGCCTACTGGAACTGGGACCCGCGCGAAACAACCACACTCATACTTTGGATCGCATACATGGGCTATATTTCACTTAAGCAGTCCATCGGAAACGTTGAAAAACGGGCACTTATAGGGGCTGTGTACAACATCCTAGCCTTTTCCACCATCCCCCTGAGCTATTTATCAATAAGACTTTGGCAGACACTTCACCCTCAAATAATAACTTCCTCACAAATCTCCATAACCGTACCTATGATTGAAACATTGTTTCTAAACCTTATAGCAGCGTCCCTCATCTACGTGTATCTCTTAAGAATGATGTTCCATGTTCGGTCTTTACAAGATCGAGTGGACGCCTTAATCTATGAAAGAGGAGGTGCAACCCGTGGAACCTGAAGTTTTCCTCGTTTCAACCTTTTACTGGATATCCATTTTGGCTGTTGGAATCTGGCTTAGTAGACGTTTATCCATCCTTAGACAAAGACTAGCAAACTTAGAGGCAGAAGGCAAAAGCGATGAAGATTAAATACACATACATCATCGTCGGAGCCTTAATTGTTGTGAGCATAATCATTGCATACGATGCGTCCACATCTTACATTAATCCCTATTTGAGCGTCTCGGATATGGTCGAAAATGGCACAGCACATATTAACGAAGAGGTTCAGGTTTTAGGCACGGTTGTCAATGGATCCTGCGACTGGGCAGAAGACGGTTCCTTCCTTTTCAATCTCACCGACGGACAAAACACAATCAAAGTAACATATAACGGAAATTTACCACAAGGCTTCAATGAAGGCCAACAAGCAGTTGTCATCGGAAACATTGTTTCCTCCTACCATCTGAACGCCTCAGAAATGCTAGTCCAATGTCCTTCAAAATACGAGGGAGAGGAAGCCTCCCTACTTACCGATCCAGTTTATTTGATAGCCATATTATTAGGGTGTGGGGCATTAATCTACTTTGTTGCGTTCATGCTTTTGAAAAAGAGCTAGCATAAAATGAGCACTTGTTCGGAGTGAACTAATTGGTTGCTGCCGTTGAAGTAATAGAAGTCTCAAAGAAATATGGTTACCTATGGGCTTTAAAATCCCTGACAGTGAGAATCGACAAAGGCGAACTAGTGGCTTTTCTCGGTCCTAATGGAGCTGGAAAAACCACTTTAATGAAAATAGTAGCCACACATGTTTCACCTTCATCTGGAACTGTGAAAATCTTTGGACAAGATGCATTCAAAAATGGCGGGCAAATAAGGAAAAGAATTGGTTTTGTCACCCATGAAGGTTTCCTTTATGATGAGCTTACCGTAGAAGAAAACCTGCTCTTTTATGCAAGGCTTTTCTCAGTAAACCAGCAAAATTTCGACAATATTATCGAGTTTTTAAATCTGAAACGCTGGTGCATGGTTCCAGTGAAACGGTTGTCGTATGGCTTGAGAAAAAGAGCAGACATTGTTCGTGCGCTGGTTCATAATCCAGACTTGATTCTGCTTGACGAACTTTTCGCTGGACTAGACGAGGAAACTTGCAGTCTCCTCGTGGATTATTTCAGAAATCAGCAGGCAAAGGCTGTTTTAGTTTCATCTCATTCAATTGAGTGGGCTAAGAAGCTCTGCGACAGGGGAATTTTACTTGATAAGGGGGAAATAGTTCAAGACACTCAATTTTAGGTGACCCCCATGGGATTTTTCTCAACTGCCTTAAGAATAGCGGAAAAAGACCTAAAAGCAGAATTTAGAAGAGCCTATGAAGTTCTGTCGATTCTCATTTTCTCAGTAAGTTCCATTTTAATTTGCAGTCTTGCGTGGGGTGGTGCCTTAGCTGGTCGTGCTGAAGTGGCTGCTGCAGCGCTTTGGATAATACTCTTTTTTGCCAGCGTGCTTACGTTTACCACTTCGTTTACGAGAGAGGTAGACAGAGGAACATTTGGGGGTTTGAAAACTCTACCATGCCCGCCATCTGCAATTCTTCTAGGAAAGATTCTGTATGCGATTGTGTTGCTTTTTCTCGTAGAGTTGGTATTGCTCCTTTCTTCAATGGTGTTTCTGAACCTCAGTCTCTCAGAAGTATTCCTAGAGCTTCTGCTTGTCTTCTTTCTTGGGATGGTTAACCTTTCAGTCGCTGGTTCTTTTGTATCAGGGCTTGTAATGTTCTCAGAGGGCAAAACTCTGCTTTTATCTTTTCTGCTTTTCCCGATTTGCATGCCAGTACTTGTACCGTCGGTTTTGGCTACAGAGAAGATCGTCAAGGGACTTAGCATGGTTAATATAATGCCAGAGTTGAGACTACTCTTAGCTTTTCTTTTCAGCATAACAGCAATAGGTGCTTTAACATTCAAGTTTATTCTAGAGGAGGCATGAATGCCGGCGCATGCATGCATGGCCAAAGTACTAACTAATGTTATTGCGTGGTTTAGATTTGTTCTCTGAGAATTTTCTGTGTACGAGCGTCGAGCTTCAGGAACAAAGATTTTTCAAAACAGTTTCTAGACTTGACAAGCTTATCTTTTTCCGAGTTTTTTCCCATCTGTTCACTTCTCTGTTCTGAACAAGTTCCCATCTGTTCTTATGAAACTATGGTCTTTTTCATGTTGGTCAACCGTTGATTTTCGGTTGATCTTTGATTTGCAGGCAGTGTTCATAGATGTTCAGAGAAAGAAGCCCAATTTGCGGTTTTGCTGTTCATGTTTCAAAGGCTCGCGTAACCTAGTTTGATCAAACTTTTCTTACCATTGTTGTTCTTCAAAATTTACATTTTTCCAAGTTTTTGGGAAAAGATAGGATTTTGATAGCCTTTCTGATAATTTTTCCATGCTTTCA
>Ga0209978_10000909_pt1 | contig 11815 bp, 18 predicted proteins | sample BentaG_FD_182805 | JGI IMG/M metagenome (GOLD analysis project Ga0209978, IMG submission 182805) | Deep subsurface microbial communities from South Atlantic Ocean to uncover new lineages of life (NeLLi) - Benguela_00093 metaG (SPAdes)... | ecosystem: Environmental > Aquatic > Marine > Oceanic >...
ATGCCTCGCGGCGTCTATCCTAGAATGTGGCGTGGCGGTCTCTGAGGGATTTGCGTTCCGATTTCAAAAAACCTAAAAGATGTGGTGGCTGTTTATCTAGTTGGTTGTGCCGGGGTCTCCTAGGGCATGGAAATTGCGGGGAATCCGGTAGGGAGCAGATTCGCGTAAAGGAAGCTCACGCCTGGAGTCCGTTGATAGTCAGCCTGTGACCCTTATGGGTCGCGTGGGTTCAAATCCCACCCCCGGCGCCATGAGACCATATTGTACACTTGTGCGTATTTGGAACCTACAGCGTTTTTGCTAGCCCCCTCCCCCCTACTCTTTTTCAACATTCCATTTTTATTTTGGTCCAAATAGATGGCAGCGGATGGACTAAAACTTTCTAAACACGAGACGGTCAACAACTAAACAAACAGCACGGAAAACTTCGTCAACATCTAACTCATCCGTGTCAAGGATCAAATTCAAAGGTGAAAAATCGTTTCCCAAATCAAACCCGTGAAGACCCTTAATCCAAATCTCCTAGACCGACGCAAATCTTTCTAACCCCAATTGGGGGCAACACATCCTCCTGACCTTCTACCGGGCATGCGTATCTTTATATTTACTTCTAGGATAAAACGAAGATAGAGGGATAAATATGGAAAGAGGGAAAGAAATACTTAAGATTATAAAGACGATGTATGCCGAAGGAGAAAAAGAGAGTATTCCTGAACAGTTTCTGGTTTTGATATATGAAATAGGGGATTTAGCAAAATGTATTGCAAATATGATATGGTATCCAGAAGATATTGTCGCTTATAAGGCTGAAGCGAAGAAAGCTATAGCTGATATTATTACTCAGTTAAGAATAACATGTGAATACTTGGGTATTTCTTTTGAAGAAATGGACAATTTAGGCTTCCTAGCTCTCAAAGAAGAAGCAGAAGACTACAGAAAAAGGGGATTGAAAAAAGAAAGATGAAATTTGCAATATTTTTCTAAAGGTATGTTATTTGGTCAAAAGAAAGATTACTAGAAGAACACCGCTAAAGAACAGTAACAAGATATAGATCAGTGCATGTGCCTCCTTCAGGTACCAAGAATACGATTCCCGTTGTTCTTGTATAATTCCTGAAATCATTGCGCTTGTTTCCTTGCATTTTACAGATATCTTTATTTCGCCCACATTGATATTCAGAGCTTTGTATACTTCCTGCAATCTCCTTTCCAGAGCTATGGCTCGATCTACAGTTACAAGAAGAAAACCTCTGTAATGTCTTTCAAGATAAAACACAAACAGTATGAGAAAAAATGCACTGAACGCAACTATACGAGCCGCATCAATTCTCTGATGTACAAAGAAAGTGGTTGATATGCTCATTAAAGCCGCGGCAAATGTCAAAGAGGCGATCCTGAGTGTCGTTAAGGTTTTGTCGAAGTTGCGAATTGTTTCCCGACATTCCTTCCATTCTGTCTCCAATACGTCTCTTTCTACAACGGGTTGTGCTTTACTAGCCATCTACGTTCCCAGAAAAGATTTTCGGCAACCTTCTCAAGTATATTTTTCTTTTCTCTTAACTTTTTTGCATACTCTGAAGCTGTGTATATTCTAATAACCTGACAGAAGGCGCTAAGAAGTTGCTTAAGGGATTCTTTGGCATCCATTGCACTCATAACATCTCCGTTCCGCAGAAGGTATACATTAGCTCCATCAGTCTTCGTGAAGGACATAACCGACCCCGGAGAGAAGTTGAGAACATCAACGAAGACCAGTGGTTTATCCACGTTTAGATAGTCTATTAACCTGTTAAGAATTTCTTCTTTGTTTATCAAAAAATCTTTACGTGGTGGATACTGCGTGAAGTATATCGTCTCAAACACATTCTTAATGAGATTCTTCCTGAGCAAGTCCTTGTATAGTCTTACTGCAATACTCATTTCATCGCTTATGGAGGTCATTTGAGACATTTCTTGCATTTTGCCTAGGACATAGAAGTCAGTAAGTAAGTTGAAGGTCTCAATTTCTTTGAAACCGCCCCAGTCAATTTCCTCATCAGAAAATTTTAGCATAGCCTTAATCATTATGTCAATTGCCCTTACCTTTTTGCTATAATAAACCGACATGTACATGTCTTTCTTACATTGAAAGAATGTCTCCAATGAACTAAGACATTGATAGCTCCACGCAACCTTACCTTCGTTTACCTTTTTCACAGAGGACGCGAGCTCATTTACGTCAATTTCTCCGCATCTACTTTTAGTGAAGTAAGCGTCGCGAACTAAAAAATCCATTTTATCTACATCAATAACACCCAGAATCAAGGAATTAAGAAAACTTAGCTTCTTATCTCTAATCTTACCAACAGAAAGCTCAGCTATCTTCTTTAAGTCAAAACCACAATCACCAATTATATCTTTAATCTCTGAATTAAGAATTACCCATTTCGTTAAGTCTTCGTGTCCACGAATCTTTTTTCTTTCCTTTAAATACTCTTCAAATGCATGCGAGAATGGCCCATGACCAACATCGTGTAGAAGGGCAGCTAATCGGAAATATTGAGCATCATCTTTGCTTAACCCTAACGTTTTGGCTACCTTTCCCGCCAAATACATAGTCCCAAGACAATGCTCAAATCTACAGTGATTTGCACCGGGGTAAATCAAGTAAGCTAATCCAAGCTGGTGGATTTTCTTTAGTCTCGCAAAAACTTCTGCATCAACAACCTCTCTTTCTAATTGCGTAACTAGAATGTTAGTATTATAGACCTCATCAAAAAAGGCTCGTTGCTGTAGAGTAGCAAGTTCTTTTTCAGCCATACTCACAACCCAGGGATATCATTGAAAACCTCTCAACTTATGTTTTCTTAAAATAGAGCCGATCTATAACCATGCAAAGAGCATGAAAAACTTCATCGGCGCTTAGTTCGTTTGTATCAACTATCAAGTTAAAGGGGGAGAAGTCTTCTCCGAGGTTGAAGCCGTAGGATTTCTTGTAGATTATCTTGCTTTCTTCATCCTTCTCTTTTAAAACATTGAGAGCTTTTTTGAAGTTTATGTTATCCCTTTTCATTAGTCGCTTTGCTCTTTCCTCAGGAGAAGCTTCCAACCATATCTTGAAACAGCCATTCTTTAATAACCAAGGCATCGTCCAACTATCAATGACCACATTTCCTTGACTCGCCAACTCCATTAGTTTTTTGTCAACTTTTTGGTCAAATTGAAGATCTTTAGCTCTTTTTCGATGGAAGCTCAACCCTTCTTCGGTTATCCACCAACCCTTTTCAGTTGGCTTGTATCCCACTTCAAGGGCTAAGGCTTTCAAGGCATTGCCACCCGAAATGTACCTAAGTCCATATTTTTCGGCTAGCCTTTTCGCCATCGTGCTCTTTCCGCAACCCGTCATTCCGCACACGCATATTACGACTTTTTCCTTCTGCCTTCCACAAGCGTTTTTCATAGTTTGACTGATCCGCCCTTTCGAGTCGTGTTAAATGTTCCTTGCTGCTTGTTTTAGCAAGTCTTGGAGGCAACTGTGGCATAAATGACCGCCATACATACGTTCAACTCTTCTTTGACTTGCAGAAAGTTTGTGAAGTTTCGATGGGTTTAAGCGTGGAAGCCCGGATAGAGCTCGACCACACCGGGCACAGCGTGAAACACCAGTTTTCTCCTTTCCATAATGGGTCTCAACGCGTCCTCCGGACAACTTGACGCGACGGCGTTTCTTGCTTCGTGTCCGTAGGGATGGTCTGGGCATCTATTCAGTTGCCCCCGTTAAGCCGAAGATACGTGAGCTAAGAGCTCCAAACAGGAAAGAGCAGAGGAGATACCAATAAAAAAGATTTAGTTCCATTACCCCGCTAATCCACGGAAGATAGGCAAAAGTTCCCGTGCCAACAAAAGGGCTCTCGAATAACTTCACGCCAAGAATACTGCCGGTTAGGAATAACCAGACTAGAAAAAATATTGCCATAGTGATTGGGAGTACTCTCATCTGCCGGAGCGACAGCGAAGCCATTTGAGATTGAAGTTGCAGAAGTTGTTTTTCTTGTTTCCGACCTTTTTTAAGGAGTTTTTTGTCGCCTGTGCTTTTAGCTTTTTTAAGATTATCGTCTTTTTTCTTCTTTAAGGCAGCGATCTGACGTTGCAAAGTTCTGAGTTTTTCACGGTGTTCCCTAGGGGTGAAGCGGCTGTTAACTAGAGATGAGATGAAGGCCATAGCCAAGGAAACCAATAGGATTATGATTGTTGAGTAGGGAGGTTGTGCCAAATCGAAACTCATGTCATCACTACACCAACAGTTTTAGAACCTCTTCAGCGGCTTCAGCCTGTTTTCCAGCTGGATTCTTAACTATCTTAACTGACGCACCGGTTAAAACTGCGCAGGCAGCAGCCATGAGCCTTGAAAAAAGAATTTCCTCCATTATTTCATCTTCCAAAACCTTGTCTCGTTTCCGACTTTTATCTCTAAACCTACGAGAAAGTACTTCGTGGGGTTCTGCTTCAACTAAAATGAACACGTCCGGATTTAGAAGTTGCAGAACGTGGAACGGTAAACCCGTCAAGTATCCGTTTGCAGTTTTTATCGACATATGGGTATCAACGATGAGGTCTCCCTCAACTTCGCCAGTCTTTTTGGAAATGATTTTAGCCGCCTCTGCCTGAAGACCGCGTTGAAAAGTCAGCCCAGTTCTCCTTAATTCGTCTCTGTGAAGGGATTTTCCACGCTTGTGAGATAGTTGGACCATGATTGATCCGTAATTTACCACCTGAATTTTTTTTCCAGTTTGCCCAGCGAGTTTCAGTGCCTCGTTACAAACGGTTGTTTTGCCTGTTCCGGGAATTCCGGTGACGACGATAACCCTACCCAATATTCTATTCTCCTAATATGCGACGAAAGGCTGGATACATTTCAGCAACACGCTCCTGCACGAGGAGTTGATAATACTGATATAAAATTCCAACCGACAGCAAGATGCCCATTCCCGTTCCGAACACTCCAAAGAAGTCCGCTACCGAGGCGATTAATCCTACTATTGCCCCTCCGAGTATTGTAACTACGGGAATATAACGTTTGAGAATTAGTTCTATGGATCTGCTAGATCTTCGAAATCCTGGAATCTGCATCCCGGCGTCGACGAGTTGTTTCGCAACGGTTCTGGGACCCAGACCTCCAACTTCAAGCCATGTGAGTGAAAAGACTATGCAAAATGCAATCATGATGCCTGCGAATACGAGTGCTCTTGTGGGATCGCTTGCAACATCTGAAATATTTCTGGGAGAAATCACGTAATAGACGAGGCCGCCTACGGGTTGGGGTTGACCTCCTTCTCCTACTGCATATCGACCGAGGAGATTAAGCCAAAAGTTCGTGTTATTCGGGTTAAATCTGCTCCAAAGAAGTTGGGAGAAGAAATATACATTTGCAAAAAGGGCGGAAGCAAAGATGACAGGCAGGTTAGAAACGTATAGAAGTTTGATGGGATATTTACCTCGAAATCCCCGGTAGCTAGCGTGGGAAACGGGAAGCTCAACTCTGACTCCTTCAACGTATATTACTATGATGAAAACGACTAGTGTTGTGAGGAAACCTAACATGGTAGGTAAGTTCAATACATTGCCTTCAATGTCCACTCTGATAAAGGCGTTCATCAAAGGCTCACGTTTCATGAGTGTTTGAAAGAGCGCGATGAAGGCTCCGGAGCTTTTTCCATCTTGCATGGGAGGCGTTGGGGCCAAGGTGTCCCACAAAACGCGTTGGGCTACGCCGGCTAGGATGAAGAGGCTGATTCCGCTTCCAATTCCCCAGCCTTTCTGTATCATTTCGTCTAAGAGCATGAGCACGAGCCCAGCGACTAAGAGTTGAATGAAGACAATGGTGGATATACTGGCGTTTAAGGTGCCATACATTCCGCCGATAAGGTATGCGGAGGCTTGAACTCCGGTCATGATTATGGAGAAGAATTTGCTGGCTGTGGTGAAGAGGGATCGGTCGTCTGGATTGGAAAAGTCACAAGCTATCATGCCTGATCCGGCGAGTAATTGGAGAATGATGCCGGCTGTTACGATGGGGCCTATTCCCAGCTCCATGAGGGTGCCTCTGTTTGAAGCGAAGATTACTCGAAGATAGGTGAGTTCCGGGGCGGCTTCGCGCGCGATTCCGTAAAGGGGTACCTCGCTCATGATTAGGTATATTACAAGGGCCATGGCTGTCCAGAAGATTTTTTCGTTGAAGCCTACTCTTCGCGCAGGTGGGCTTACTTCTGGCAGGGCTCTTGAAAGGGGTGCGAACATCGAGAGGAATCTGCCGGCCATGGTTTTTCTTCGCCTTTTGTATATGTTTGTTGTAGGATGATTAATTAGCAGAATTGCGTAGGTAAAACGTGAATATAAAAGCTTTGACTTGGATGTTGTGTCTGTTTAGTTTCTGCTAGTCCAATCTTTCCTGTAAATTAGGGGAAGTATTTTAACGTCTAGCCTTTTTCTTTGAGGATTTGCCCGCCTGCCTCTTCTAATTTTTTGCCCGCCGCCTCTGAGTGGGCTGCCACCTTAACAAGCATAGACTTAGTTATTTTTCCCATTCCCAAAAGCTTGTCGTACCCAAGCTTGTCCAAGTCTAAGAAAATTTTCTTTCGTTTTCTCTCCAGTTTTTTCTCTGCCGCTAGCTTATGGGCTAGTTCATCCAGTTCTCCCACGTTAATGAAATTGATTGTTCTGCTAATGGCTTTTTGAGATGTAAATCCCCTCTTTTCGAAGTAGCCGGGCTCATACTTTATTAGATACGTCCATCTTTCCTTGTGAAGCCCAGCTTTCCTTCTACCTTTCGACCCTTTCCTATGTTGACCTACCTGGCCATATCCATGGGTTCTGGAACCTCGCATTTTCCTAACTTTCCTAAGTTTGTGAGGCAAATGCTAAACCTCAAATTATTTCAGTGATATTCTTTCACCCTTAACTGCCGTCTCTACTTTTTTCAGCCTTACTTCCAGCACTCCATTTTTGTAGGAAGCATGCGCTGATTTGGGGTCCACTCTAGCTGGAAGAGTCAATTCTTTATGATATTTCCGGTTAGGTGTATTCACAGAAACCGTTAGGTGGTCCTCAGTTGTGTGGAGGCTAATGTCATCTTTCTCTACGCCCGGGAGTTCAGCCACAATAACTACAGCCTTATCCTCTTCTATGACATCAACTAGAGGCTCCCGTTCCTCCCGAATCTTAGGTCCCCTTCGACCTGGTTGAACATTCCCAAATTCCCGAATCACTGGCTTTCCATCAGGTCCAACAGACATGGAAAAACCGTAAACGTAAGGTCGACGAACTTTCGATCTCTCAGAAGCCGTTTCAAAAGCCTTCCTCATAATTTCATCTGTCATTCCCTCAAGTCTATCAAGCTCGTCAAAGAAATCGTTGAACCACGGACGTTTTTTCCTTCTTCTCCACCAACGTTCGCTCAACGGAACCCCTTCCCTTAACAGAAACTGTGCATGAGAAGATGACTATAAAAGGTTATCGCTAGAGCCAACTACACCATTCGTTTTATGAGGTCGTTAATGGCTTCTCCTCTGTATCCAGTGACTCCACCAGCGGCGTAGCTTCTTTTCACCTTTCCCTTGAAACCCTTTTTCGGAGGGTGAAGGCGGAATAGAGGCTTTACTTTGGGGAGACCACTGTACTCAACTTCCACCTTATATGCCGCTTCAGCTAAGTCGTCCAATGATTTGTAGCCCAACTCTTGGACATATTCGTCTGTCAATTTTTTATCACCGATGAGCCTTCCCCTCTTCTTCAAAAGAAGCGCTACGTTTTCTTTAGAGATTTCGCCCCAAGTCACGCAGTGCTGCACTTTATTTAGCATTCCGGTGTAGGAGGGACGGTCATCAATCAACGTGGCGTGGCAATTTCGGGTTAGACGAAGCATATTAAGCGTATCTTTGATTTCCTGGGAAATGCCACTGACACCGCGAACCCGAACGGCCACCAAACATTTCCGTTTTTCCCCCATCTTACCTCACCCAGTCCTTTGGTGTGACCAGGCTGTAGGTTTTTCGAAGAGCATCAAAGATGGCGTAAGCAAAAGAGGGAACGGTTCTCGTGGAGCCATAACTTCTTGTCCAGCAATCCTTAACACCAGCCAAACCAAGGATAATCTTAGCCGCCTCGCTTGCAACAAGACCCAAGCCTCGGGGGCCCGGAATTAGCACGATTTCAACTCCACCGCATCTGCCTCGAACTTGGAAGGGCAAAGAATGGGGTTTTCCACATCCGCATTCCCAGCTTCCACAACCTCGACGGACAGGGGTAATGTTGAGGCGCGCGTCTATAGCACCTTTCTCGATGGCGGTGCGCACTTGCTTAGCCTTTCCTGAGCCCAAACCAACATAACCATCGCTGTTTCCTACAACCACGATGGCCCTAAACCGAGATTTTTCTCCAGCGTCTGTTTGCTTCTGCACCAAGCCTATGTTGATAACCTCTTCCTGTAAGTCGGGAAGGAGGACGTTCACTATTTCCGGCTCGCGTATTTTCAATCCTTCCATGAACACTTCTTCCATGGAGGAGATTTGGCCCTCATGAATCATTTTTCCTAGCCTTGTACGGGGCCTCCAACCTTCAACTTTTTCATCGCTTGAACTCATGTTCTTTCCTTCTCCTCAAATGAAGACGTAATCTTCTCCTTTATCAAAGAAAAATGTTCTGAAAGTTGTTCTGGCCGTAGGCCCCTTGAAAGATGCTTGGAAAACTTCTGTTGATAGACTTCTGGATTTGAAGACAGTTGACTTCCGTAGTCAGCAACGTGTTTTCCACTTATTCTAGTTTCGTCTGGAAGCATGTTTTCACTGTGGGGAACTGTAACGCCAGCGTCAAGGAATCCTTTTAGGGCGGCAAAAACTCGCGCTCCTCTGGAGGGAGAATGTAAACCTATGTCTAAAACAGCTTTTTTCACGCCATGAACCATTGCCTTAAAACCACACAAGAGTCCAGTTAAATAAGCAGCTGGAACATTTCCGCAATTACCTTGCCAACCATAGGTTTTCGTCAATTCGCGAGAATGAGCTGAGACAACAACATGGTCACCAGTGGTCTCGGCTTTGACTATCTGAACGATTATATGCTTCAAGGTGGGTCGAACCACTAAGCGAGGTAGCCTAGATAAAACAAGAGCCCTCCGTGATCGATAATCCGTTTTTCCCTCCCTCCGTCTGCGGAAAGGAACTCGATAGCTGGGGCCCGTTGCCATTAACGTCTCCTCCCTAAACCACGGGTTCTAATGTAGCGTTCTAGATCAGCCTTTGACTCAAAAACTCCGCTTCCTGCCTTGTCATAAAGTTGACGATAAACACTTTTCGTAATCGCGCGGCTGGCTTTCAATTCACGCAATTTTTTCCTTAAGGGTCTAATCTTTTTCATCCAAGCCTGCTTTTTGGAAATTTTTGCTCGAGCAGAACCGCTTTTTCCTCCCGGTCCTCTTCTTAAACCCTTCTTTTTCTTTTCCTTCAAAACTCTGGCTCGGGCACGGCTAACTCCCTTCTTTGGAAGGGATTGAATAACTCCTTCATGGATTAACCTTCTGATTTCTTCTCTGGTGATCGCCGCTTCAACGTCTTCTGTTCGATCAGGATCGATCCAAACTCGACCTTCACCAACCTTGAGTATTTTGGCGGCTAATCGGCGCTGGCTTCTAAGACTCAACTTTCCTTCACTCCATCCTAGGCTATTTGGTTTCCTCCTCTTCTATCTCTTCTTCCTCAAATTCTTCGAGCTCTCTCACTATTCTTGGATTTAAAACATGAATTCCTCTTTCCTCGGCTAAGCCTAAGATTTCAACTCTCTTTTTACCTCCGACCGTGCGAGCGATTCTGATGGCTTGCTTTGCGGGGTCTATTCCGTTGAGGTCCTCTACTGTTTGAACCCGGGCTTCTACGTATCCTGATGGATGAAGCCCCCTTATTTTCTTAGGGCTACGATAACCCGCCTCGGGAGAGGGGGGCCATCCCTTAACTTTTTTCCGCATCTTGCTATCTATTCCGCGTGGTTTTCTCCAGTTTTTTTTCACTCGTTTGTATCGCCAGCTTTCTTGTCGCTTGAATTTAGGCTTCTTGTGCTTACCGAGTTGACGTTTCTTTGGAGGTCGTTCTCCGGTGAATGACTCCGGCTTTTTCTTGCTTTTCATTCTTCCATTCCCTCGTGTCGCTCGTAGACGTAGATGCCGTCCAAAAACACTCGAGGATCCTTTTTTTTAATCTTGGTTGCGTTTTGGATGTTTGCGGCGGTTTGGCTGACGTCTTCAATGTTGATTCCCTGCACGATTACGTCTTCATCCTTCACCACGATCTTGGTGTCTCCCATTATCTTGGCTATGCGTGGACTCCGCTCCCCGGTAAAGTTCTCTATCACCACCGTTTTTTCTCTAACCTTGACGGAAATGGGGAAGTGGGAGAAAACGATCTTCAGTTTGTAGATGAATCCCTTCGTTACTCCTGTTATCATGTTCTGAATGTGGGAGCAAACGGTTCCTACGAGAGCGGCCTCCCTTTTGCGAGGCCAATTTGCCTTAACTGTGATCGTCTTTCCTTCCAGATGAACGGATATGGGTGTGTGGGAAAAGTTTCTAGTTAATTCTCCTTTTTCACCTCTTACTGTAACGATTCTTCCCTCTATCTTGGCGTTCACATTTTCAGGGATTTCAACAGTTTTTAGAGTTTCAATTACCCGCATTTTTTGGTTCTCCTAATAGACGAAGGCTAGGAGACGTCCACCAATTTTTCGTTCTTTAACCTTTCGATGGGACAAAACTCCTTGGGAAGTGGAAACTACTAGAACGCCTATGTCCCTGGAAGGGAGGAAATGTTTCTCCCAGTTTTCAATTTCTTTGAAACTTACAGGAATGCGCGGCTTTATGGCGCCACATTTGTTAATTCGTCCAAGAAGTTGCACCCTAAATTTTCCGGAACGCCCATCATCAACAAATTCCAACTCCCCGATGTAACCGTTCACCTGTATGACTCTCAAAACGCGCCCTAAAATTTTGGAGGCTGTGTTGATCACGCATTCACGTTTGCGTCGCATCTCATTGTTCATGATGGTTGTCAACCCGTTTGCAAGAGTGTCCATCATTGGCAACCTGCAACATCTCCTTTACTCATATTTTCTGAAACCTAATTCTTCAGCGATCTCCCTAAAGCACTGGCGGCACAAGTGAAGCCCGTATCGACGAATAACTGAACCGTAGGATCCGCATCGTCTACAGGGTCGACTACCTTTACCATACTTCCGCTCTTTTTTAGGCTTCTGTTTCACCATGGATGCCACCGTGCGTTCATACTATTTCAACTTCAAACTCGTCTTTAATAAAGAGCATCGCCTCCTCGGCCGTCAGTAGATGATCTGATCCGATCTTAGACTTGGCGCGACGTCTACGCTTAACGCGGTATCCGGGTCTGTCAAGGGCAACTGAAACATCCATGCCGTATATGCCGAGTTCAGGTACGTATTTGGTGCCTGGGATTTCTATGTGCTCCTTGATGCCGAAAGAAAAGTTGCCGTAACGATCAAAACTCTTCTTCGAAAGTTTGTTGTCGATGGCACGGAAAGTTTTCTTGAGAAAATCTTTCGCCTTTTCCTTCCGAAGAGTTACGAGGCAAGCTATGGGTTCTCCCTTTCTAATGCCGAAATCGCGTATAGTTTGCTTTGCTTTTCTCTTGCAGGGCTGTTGATCCGTCAGTTGCTTGAGAATCGTCGCCGCCTTTTCAAGGGGCTCTCCAGACTTTCCAACGGAAATGTTAACCGTTACCTTTTCTATTCTGGGTTTAAGCACGGGGTTTTCGTTCCATTT
>Ga0209978_10000911_pt1 | contig 11796 bp, 12 predicted proteins | sample BentaG_FD_182805 | JGI IMG/M metagenome (GOLD analysis project Ga0209978, IMG submission 182805) | Deep subsurface microbial communities from South Atlantic Ocean to uncover new lineages of life (NeLLi) - Benguela_00093 metaG (SPAdes)... | ecosystem: Environmental > Aquatic > Marine > Oceanic >...
GGCTATATAGAGTAGTATTGTATTCAGGCATCGTCCTTCTCCTCTCAACTGCCAGATGAAGTCCTGGCTACTACACATTATATAACGAGGCTGCTCCTGAAAACTACTGCACCTCGGCTTATCTGCCGATCATCAAGCGAGGAAGCCACAGTGCCAGTTCTGGGAAGATAGCCACTAAAACTATGCCCCCATAACAAAAAGCTAGAATGTTCAAAACAGATGTGATAATCTGTGGTTCATACTAAAAGAAACTCCGCTCCCTTTTTCTAAAGAAATAGCCTATCGTTAGACCAAATGCCAGACCACCAAGATGAGCCTGCCACGCCACGTTTGGGAAAAAGGAAATTATCAAGAAACCGCCAATGACTGCTGCCCAGAGGGGAAGTGGGACTGGTATGGGGAACACAAAAACTCTCAGCCTCGGCCTCATTACTGCCAGTACCCCTCCCAGGGCAAAAACAGCTCCTGAGGCACCAATAGCTATGGAAAGGGGTGGCCCTAGAAGTAAATATAAGATATTGCCCAATATTCCGCCTATGAAGTATACGGTGAGGAATTTCTTCTCTCCAAGTAATGCACACAGGTATCTGCCAAAGAAGTATAGGGTAATCATATTAGCCAGGATGTGCCCTATACTGCCGTGGAGGAAGAGGCTGGTTACTATAGTCCAAGGTCTTTCTAGTATGCCGGCTGGTATTAACCCAAGAAGTACGATAAGTGTAGGTACTATCAGGGTAACTATGAAAAACAACAAGTTTAGTCCTATTAAGACCCATATGGGTGTTAGCTTAATCCCCCAATGACTTCTGTATGTCATTACTTCACTTATCCCAAGTTCTATACGACCAAAGGCTCAACCCTTATCGGAAAGAAGCCCTTTTTCTGTTCTCAATAATAACCCTTTATGGCCGTATGTAGCAATAAAAGGTTGCAGGTATCCAATCTACCCAGGCAGGTCACACATTTCATCTTTTCGTGCAGGATATTGAACTTTTCATCGGATTGTGTAGCGTTACCTACAAGCTACTGTGTTGCCGACATTTTGCCGACAAACTACTTGACACCACGCGGTACTGGAAAGCATTCCCAGATACAAAATCCCCAGAGCTGGCAAACAGTAAAGCATATAATGCTATCTCAAGGGATCAGGTGGCATGTCAGGCTTATATCTCTTAATCAGCCGGTTGGAGGTTCGAGCCCTCCACGGCTCACTAGCTAACTTCACTCCTTTTGCCGACGTCTGCTATTGGCATGTTAGGGTTAACTAATAGTCTTAGCGCTTCTTCGTCTAGCGTTCCCTCGAAGTGTTGTGCTGCATGTAACGTTAGTGGCATACCTAGCTTCTCCCTGGCCGCGGCGTACATACCTGTAACCCCAATCCTGCCTGTAAGATTAACGAGCATCTGCCTATCAATCTCCTCAGCAATACCTACATAATCCATAAGGTTTACTTCTCCTTAATTGAAATCAGCCATGCTTAACATTCCGAATTAAGTCTTTTCCCTCTTGTGCCCAGTCTCTCATAAAGACCCCATTCAGATGTGATGCTCTCATATCTCATGTCCTAATGCTCGTGAGACCCTGTCCGCTGTCTTTCTTAGTAAGACTGAATATTCTCTCTTTCAGGAGCATTCGTAATTTGCCAGCAACCATTCAACCCTTTCCCAAGAAGAAAGGACTTTCTTCACTATTGCTACCGGGTCTTCTTCTGGCAGTTCTCCAAGGCCATTTCGCTCACAAGAAGCTTGATACGGTTCAGTGCCTCGTCTATGTCGGCTACACTGATCATCCGGTGGGTGACGGCCCGCACCTTCCGTCCACCAAGACCACCGACCCTAACACCACGCTGTGTCATCTGCTGGATGAATTCAGGAATTAGGATGGTGGTCGGGGGTTCGAATACGACAATGTTGGTCTGAAACCTCTCTGGTTGAATGGTGATGTCGGGGATATTGGCTAGTCCATATGCCAGGCGCCGGGCAGTGGCATGGTCCTCAGTGAGACGATTGACCATTTTCTCGAGAGCAACGATGCCGGCAGCAGCAATGACCCCCGCTTGGCGCATTCCCCCTCCCACCATTCTGCGCCACTTGCGTGCTCTCTCCACAAATTCCCGAGGACCACAGAGGAGAGAACCCACAGGAGCGCTGAGGTTTTTGGATAGACAGAAGCAGACAGAATCAGCGGGCTTAGCCAGCTCACTGGCGAGCACGTTTAGGGCAATGGCAGCGCTGAAGATACGTGCCCCATCTAGGTGGACCCTAAGCCCATGTTGGTGAGCGAGTACGGCGATAGCAGACGTGTACGCAGGAGTGAGGACAGCGCCACCACAGCGGTTATGGGTGTTCTCTAGGCAAAGGAGGGTCGTCGGGGGAAAGCGAATGTTTTCCGGCCGGATGGCTTCCTCCACCGCATGAGGGTTCATCCGGCCGTCCTGCTCGTTGGGAACAGTGCGCATGACAACTCCTCCCAGGGCTGACGCGCCTCCCCCTTCGGACCAGAACATATGGGACTCGCTGCCCAGAAGAATTTCTTCGCTAGGGCGGGTGTGGGTCAGGACGGCTAGGAGGTTGCTCATAATGCCACTGGGTGTAAAGAGGGCGGATTCCTTCCCCAGCATGTGGGCAGCCAGCTCCTCAAGGCGATTAACGGTGAGATCCTCTCTACTGACATCATCACCCACCTCGGCCTCATACATGGCTCGGCGCATCTCCTCTGTGGGTAAGGTTTTCGTATCGCTGCGCAGGTCGATAACCTTCACGAGGTCCTCCTCTCTTATTTGTTCTTTTCTTTGCATACTACTGGCCTGCCAAAGACGGGAAGCAGTACCTGGGGCGGTTGAGCTTGGTGGCTTTTCCACACAGTCCTAATGGTCTTGATTAACTACCATGATATCTCCATTGCACCTAGCCGTCAAGCCCACTTGGCGGCAGAGGCAACTAAGCCAGTCTCATCAGCCTGCCCTTCCCTTTTTCCAAGATGGTGAAGAAAATATCCGGTGCCCTGAGGTATTTACCTCCCCATTTGCCACCAGAATACTTACCATGCTCAATGCCCATGTCCAAGGAAGGGGCTCCAGTCTCCTCAAGTATTTCTAGCCCGTCCAGCTATAGGTTTTCTTGGCCAATAGGATAGACTTGAAACTCGGGAACGCTCTAAAAGGAAGAAGCCATCACGCTCTACGTGGGGGGATTCATTCATATTTTCTCCCCGTCTCGGCGGCTATAGATGGCAGGCCACCAGATGTCCAGGACAGATCTCGAGGAGCTCAGGTTCCAGTTCAGAGCATATCGGCATGCTCTGAGGGCAACGGGGATGAAAGTGGCAACCCAGCGGCGGGTTCAGGGGGGAAGCGACCTCCCCGGATAGGATAATCTCCTCCCGCTGGACATCAGGGTGCGAAGGGAGAGCTGCTGACATGAGGGCCTTGGTGTAAGGGTTCAGGGGGTTATTGTACAGTTCCTCTGTCTCCGCGACCTCCACTAGCTTCCCCAAATACATCACACCCACGCGATGACTCATGTATCGTACCGTGGCCAGGTTATGGGCGATGAGGAGGAAAGCGAGCTTGTACAGGCTCTGAAGGTCACTGAGGAGATTCATGATCTGGGCACGTATGGAGACGTCTAGGGCAGAGACAGGCTCATCCAAGATTATGAATTCAGGCTTCGAAGCCAATGCCCGAGCCACGGCGATGCGTTGTCGCTGTCCCCCGCTGAACTCGTGAGGGTAAAGGTTGACGGCCTCTAGCTCTAGACCCACTTCAGCAAGAATCTCAGAGACCCGTTCCGGCAACGCCCTCCCCGGCGAGAAGCTATTGACTATCAGAGGCTCAGCGACGATGGAGCCTACCCGCATCCGGGGGTTTAGGGAACTATATGGGTCTTGGAACACTGCCTGCGTAGAAGCACGGTAGTGCTCCAGGGCTTCCCCTCTCATCTTAAAGATATTCTGCCCTCGCCATAGGATGGTCCCCTGTGTAGGCTGCTCTTCGAGAAGAATGGTCTTGGCGATGGTAGTCTTTCCACAACCGGACTCTCCCACCAAGCCAAAGATCGTGCCTTCTTGTATAGTAAAGGATACGCCATCCACTGCCTTAATCCACTGTGGCTTACGTAGCAGGCCCCCACTGGCAGGGAAATATTTCTTCAGGCCAAGAACCTCTAGTAATGCCTCTGCCATTATTCTATCGCCTCCATAAACTTAAGACTTCACTAGCCGCCAACATGCAGCCCTGTGCTCCTTGGATATCTCAACGTCGGGGGGGTATTCCGCTTGACACTGGTCCATCGCATAAGAGCACCGGGGGACGAAGTAGCACCCTGGGGGCAAAGCGCGGAGGATGGGAGGTTGACCGTCAATTTGTTGCAGCCGTTCCACCTGTTCCTCCAACTTCGGAACTGATCTCAGCAATGCCATTGTGTACGGGTGGGCTGGATGGTTGAACAGTTCTCGTACCTCGGCAACCTCTACCAACCTTCCGGCATACATCACTGCCACTCTGTCGCATACCTTGGCCACGATGCCAAAGTCATGGGTGATGAACAGGATAGCTAGTCCGTGCCGAGCTTGGAGCTCTTTTAGGAGCCTCAGGTACTGGGCTTGGATTGTGACGTCCAATGACGTGGTGGGCTCATCGGCGATGACTAGGTCGGGCTCACCAATGAGGGCGATAGCTCCAACGATTCGCTGTCGCATGCCACCGCTGAACTGGTGGGGGTAGCCCAGGATGCGAGTCTCAGGATTGGGAATCCGTACCACACTGAGCATTTCCTTTACCCGCTCTAGCAGAGCCCGGCGGTCAAGCTTATGATGAATGTGGATAGGCTCACCTACCTGATCGCCTATAGTGAACACGGGGTTCAAAGAGGTCATGGGGTCTTGAAAGATTACGGAGATATGGTCACCCCTGATGTGCTGCATCTCTTTGCCGCTCTTTTTTAAAAGGTCATCTCCTTTGAAGAGTACCTGTCCACCCATTATGCGTCCCGCCGGCTGGGGAACCAGGCGCATGATGGACATCCCAGTTATGGTCTTCCCACAACCAGACTCCCCGACCAAACCCAGGGTTTCTCCCTTGTCCAAGGAGAAACTAACTCCGTCTACTGCCTTGGTCACACCCCGGCGGGTAAAAAAGTAAGTTTGGAGGTTTTTCACCTCTAAAAGTGGTGTCATGTCCTTCCCTTCTGCAAAAGATGTTTAGCCATCTCAGACTTGCCTCAATTTAGGATCCAGCGTATCCCTGAGCCAATCGCCGAAAAGGTTAAAGCTTAATACACAAGCAGCAATGGCAAGCCCAGGATAGAAAGTAAGCCAATAGGCATCTGTTACATAGTCCCTTCCATCGGCTACCATAGAGCCCCAGGCTGGAATCGGCGCAGGAACCCCCGCCCCCAGAAAGCTCAGAACAGCCTCAACGATTATCACCCAGCCTACCTGAAGAGAAATCAATACCATAAGAGTATTGACTATATTGGGGAAGAGATGGCGAACAATAATTGTGAATCGGGAGCATCCGGCGATTCTTCCAAAAGCAACAAAGTCTCTCACCTTCACACTGAGGGTTTCCCCTCGGATGATCCGAGCATAGCGGGCCCATAGCACCACCCCGATGGCTATAGAGACATTGGTAAGAGAAGGTCCCATGGCCACCGCTAGTAGCAAGGCGAAAAGGATGACCGGGAAGGAGATAAAAATATCAGCCGCCCTCATTAAAAAGGCGTCCGTTTTCGCTCCTGAATAGCCCGAAATCAATCCTATCACAGCGCCTATACCACCACCCATCACGAGGGCTAGTAACGCTACAGTAAGAGACGCCCTAGTTCCATGGATAATTCGGCTAAGTATATCCCGCCCAACCAGATCGGTACCCAAAAGGTAAGCCGAGTTCCCACCCTCGTGCCAAAAAGGCGGGAGAAGTCTATTAGGAAGCGAGATTTGATATGGCGAATATGGAGCGATAACATCGGCAAAAATGGCTAGCACCACTATGACTGTAATCACAGAAACGGGCACCAAAGGTAATTCCCTTAGCTGAGAGACTATTTTCTTGAGGCTAGCCCGACTGCCGAATCGGATTATACGCTGAAAAACACTCATTTTATTTCCCATACCTGATACGGGGATCAATAAAGCCATAGAGTATATCGACCCCCAGGTTAACCATCATCACAATGACCGAGAACATAAGCACCACAGCCTGGATCATGGGATAGTCCCTGAAGAGAATTGCGTCGTAAACCAAGCGCCCTACCCCAGGCCAAGTGAAGACCACCTCCACTACTATAGACATGGTGATTATAACTGCAAAGTAAACACCGCCGAAGGTAACTACTGGTATCAAGGCATTCCTTAAGGTGTGTTTCCAGATGACCCTGCTTGCTGAAGCTCCCTTACTATAGGCCAGCCTGACAAAATCACTATCTAGCACCTCCAGCATGCTTGAGCGGAGGAGTCGCATTACCCCAGCCAGCGTCCACAATCCAAGCGTAACCGCCGGCAGGATATAGTGCTCCGGCCCACCCATTCCTGAGGTAGGTAATAACCTTAGCCGCACCGAGAAAAATTCGATGAAAAGTATTCCTACCCAAAATGCGGGTACTGACTGCCCCAGCACCGCTATTACCTTGGATAGCGTATCTATCCAGGTACCTTTCTTCACCGCTGCCAATATCCCCAGAGGAACAGCGAAAAGAATGATTACTACCATAGCCGCGCCGGCCAGACTCAGCGAGTTAGGTAAACGCTCCATCATGAGGTCCATGATTGGTTCTTTCGTTCTAAAGGACACTCCGAAGTCGCCCTGAATGGCATTGCCAATAAATTTGGCGTACTGGACATATAATGGCTTATCTAGTCCTAACTGAATTCGTACCCGCTCATAATCTTCCGGAAGAGCGTAAGGGGGCAAAATTAGGTGTAATGGGTCTCCCGTCAGGTGAGCCAGCAAGAAGATAATTATGGATAGGATAAACAAGGCTAGCAGTGTCTGAAAAAAGCGCTTAACTATATATGCCAGCATATAAACTAATCACCTCGTTTGAGGTTCATCCAACTCATCACGCATCCCATGCCTGCTGAACAAGCCTGTCTCAAGCTTAACTTGAGGCCGACGTTGAGACCATCCCTGTTGTGGCTAGATTGAGCCTAGATTCGGGATGGTCTCAAAGTCGGGTTGAGTGCTTCTACACTGGGGCAGAAGCTTACTCTTCCCAATATAGGTATTCCACGTTGATGGCATACGGGTGCATGCCCAGCTGCCAGTCCTTACTTACCTTGTCGCTGGCAGCAAAAACCCCACCTGTAGCGCAGATGAGACCGCTCAACCACTGGTCATAACGATGTCTCTCAGTCTCAGCTAAACGCTCTCCATACTCCTCCAGAGTAGGAGCTTCTTGCCACGCCTCTATTAAACGGTCTAACTCATCATATTCAGCAACCCCTGGCCTGTATGCGTTGATTAAACCTTCACTATGCCAGATAAGCCTCATCAGGGAGTCGTGAAACAGCCTATTGCCAATGGCATGAACGGTAACCGCCGGGTAGTTCAACTCATCATCCGCCCACCGTCCACGGTAGGTGCCGTAGTCAGTGTGCTCTATTGTAGCCTTTATCCCGATTGCTTCGTAGTAGCCAGCTACAGCTTCGCCGATACTCTTGGATTCAGGGAATCCCGTTTTGTCGAAGCTATAGACGGTGATGTCAAACCCATCAGAGTAACCCGCTTCTTCCAGAAGCGTTTTCGCCCTGTCTGGGTCGTAGGCCGTCAGTGGTAATTCCTCGTAGCCAGCAGCTGACCAGGAACCTATGAGGTTTTCTGAAAGCCTCGCCCCACCCTTCATGATATACTCCACAATCTCAGCCCTGTTGATGCTTATGACCAGAGCCTCCCTTACCCTGATGTCATCCAGTGGCGAGGGCTCCGCCATTTGCATAAATAAGTGTATCAGCAGGGAATCCTCTTTGTTGAAGATGGTAAAGCCAGCAGCCTCCAGTTCAGGAATCTTGTCGCGGCTCACGTCTATTATGTCGGCTTCTCCTGTCTTCAACATGGCGATGCGGGTGCTGAGCTCTGGAACTAGTCTGAACTCCACCTGTTTAAACTTAGGAACCCCCATGTACCAGTGCTTGTCAATGGCTTCACAGGTTATACGGACTCCCATCTCCCTGTCGACAACTTGGTAGGCTGCAAGCGACATAGGCTGGCTGTTAAAAACCTCGTCACCCACTTCCTCTACGTAGTGCTTGGGCACAATCATTCCCTCTGTTGCCTGAAGTCTGGAAAACCAATAAGGAGCGTTGAAATTGGGGGAATTGAAGTGTACGGCCAATTCATAAGGCCCGACTACTTCAATCTCCTTAATGAGGTCGTTAAGAGTGCCGGCGAAGGAAGAAACCGATTTAGGTCCCATACATCTCTCAATACTGTAGATACAGTCCTCGGCGGTGGCTTCTACTCCATCAGGGAACAGGATTCCCTCCCTGAGATAAAATGTCCACGTCATCATATCAGGTGAACTTTCCCATTTGTACGCCAGACCAGTCTCTGTGGAAAGCTCGGTACACTCGCGATTCAGCCCCACCATCTGATCGTATATAGTATCTAAATGCACCATAACATCATTAGGTCCTCCCATAGGATCCAGGGTCTCGTTGCCCAGGGAACCTGATGCTACAACCAGCTTTCCTGTGGGTGTAGGAGTTGGTGTTGGTGTCGGTGTTGGTGTAGGAGTTGGTGTTGGTGTTGGTGTAGGTGTAGGAGTTGGTGTTGGTGTCGGTGTTGGAGCTGGACAGCCAACAACAACCAAGCTGATGGCTAACAACAATGCCAGTGGAATTAACCATATTTTCTTTTTCACTTAAGACCTCCTAAAATTATTTTGAACGTACTTGATACACTGCCCATTACATTATGCCACCTCCCTTTGCCATAATTCAAAAAGCCAACAATTTCACTGTGGAAATTTCATTAAGGCACATATCCCAAGCCATGTATTCTTTCGTTAAAGCCTCGTACCCCCCAACTACTTAGCTATTACTATCAATTTTCTCATATTAATACCACGTTAATACCTAAAAGTCAATAGTAGTTAATTAATTATAGTAAACCAGACTTACATCCACTATACTAGGTAGAAAATCCTGGGCCGCGGGTACTCTGGCTATCACCCTTAGTTTAACTAAATCTATTGGCTCACCCTTTGAGCAATTCCTTAAGCAGAGGGGGGATAAGGCATAAGCTCACTCCTATTGCCACGCCAAAACAGAAGGGCAAAGTAGAGAGAAGCCACCGCACTGATGATGAGGAGTTCTATAATCAGAAGAGGCTTCATTCGGCTTTGGGTTATCAATCACCGAATGACTTTGAAGAGTCTCTGTTTATTCAACCCAATATGGTGTTACCCCGCCAGACTCTCCTAACTCTACCTGTCCAAACATAGGGGTTCACTCCAGTTTGTTGACACTCCGCCCAGCCCCTTCTCTCCCCCCACTGTTAACCATGTATCATAACATTACTTGAAAAAGTAAAAGGTGTATTGCGTTTTTTGAAATTATAGGATAATATGTGTATACGACTTGGTTAGATAATGCGTCAGATTCCAATTAATTTCAGTGATTCTGCTAACAATGCTATAGAGGCTTGTTAACATAAGTGAATGCTGATATCATTTAGCATTTTACATACTTTATCTGTAAGCTAAATACTCGTTCAAGGTGGCAACGAATGGTGGTAAGGAGAAGCAAAGATATGAGGTGTGATAAAGGGCTTAGAGACCCACGGTATGGGGGTACTTCTGAGCCCTTCGGCTCTATTAAGGCGGTTGGGGGATGAGTGTTGAACGGTGTCCGGTACTTTAACCAAGAGTGGCTCAGGAGAGTTCGGGAAACTGCAGAAAGTAAGCGGGAGATGGGGTGAGAATGTAGGTACAAGCAATTAACTAAGTAATTGAAAATTCCTAAAAAGGAGGCTTAAGATGGGAAAAGGAATAATGCGCATCCTTGATCCTACTGGGCATTTAGGCTATGTACCGCTGAAGCCTGAAAGTTTTTATCGCGGGATGACAACTAAGCCAGATTTCGTTGTGGCTGACTCAGGCAGTGATGATGTTGGGCCGGGATCACTGGGCGCAGGTACTAGCACCAGTCCCCTAGAATGGCAGAGGTTTGACCTGGAGCATATGTTGGTAGCCTCAAGGAAGCAAGGAATTCCTATGATAATTGGTTCAGCTGGGGATAGTGGGGCTAACAGTCGTGTAGACATCTACGTTAATATAATCAAGGAATTAGCTGAGAAGCACCAGATTCCAAAATTCAAGCTTGGTTACTTTTACTCAGAGGTATCCAAAGAATACCTGAGGCAAAAGATCAAGGATGGTAAGGTTATAATGGGGTTGGGTGGTCTTCCAGCTCTTACCTTAGAAGTTATTGAGAATGCTGAGCGAATAGTGGCTATGGCTGGAGTCCATCCTTCTATCAAGTTGCTCGATATGGGGGCGGATGTGATTATCGGTGGGCGTTGCGGTGACATAACTATTATTGCAGCTCCAGCCATCAGGGCAGGCTTTCCAGAAGGCCTTGCCTATCACATGGGGAAGATGATAGAATGTTCCTCACTTTGTGCTGAGCCATTCATGGGCAAAGAGACGGTCATCGGCACTATCTCAGACGAGGATATCAAGCTAACCCCCTTTCATCCAGGTCAGAGATGCACAGTAGCCGCAGCTTGCAGCCATTCTATGTATGAACGTGCTGACCCATTCTATGAATACGCAGTGGGCGGGAAGCTAGACATGACGAAATGTAAATATGAGCAATTTGATGAGAGGACTTCCAGAATCACTGGTGCGATGTGGATTCCAGCCAAGGAGATACGAGTTAAGCTCGAGGGTTCCAGGAAAGTGGGGGAAAGGTACATAGGTATCGTTGCTATCCGTGACCCCTACGCCATTCAACATGTCGACGAGGTAGTCCGGTGGTCCCGGGACCACGTTGAGGAGAAGTTTGGTAAGACAGGCTATCAGCTTTATTTTCACATCTTCGGTAAAGATGGGGTTATGGGGGACCTGGAGCCAGTTAAGGAGATTAAGTCTCATGAATTGTGCATTGTAGTGGAGGGTGTGGCTCCGACCAAGGAAGTGGCAGAGGAAGTCGCTGCCATCGGGACCCGACAGATAGCCTATATGCGGATGCCGGGGGTTAAGACTACAGCTCTTGCTGCGGCATTTCTTGTGGAGGAGCCAATGCAGGCGAGGCCGGCTTACGAGTGGAGCATAAACCACACTGTCCCGGTAGATAATCCTATGGAACTTTTCCCGGTACATCTTACCGAGGCTGGTATATAGGAGGTTATGATAATGAAAACTGAAAAGTTGTCTGAATTAGCTGGAACTATTCGCAGCAAAAACGCTGGAGTGACGCAGGTAACCTTCGACATCATCTTCCCTGATAAGGAAACATATGAGCTAGTGAAGCGAAGTGGAGTTCTCACTAAAGAGAGTGTAGCTAGGTTATACGGAATCAAAGAGGAACGGATATCTGATTTCGTGGAGTTCGACACAGCTAACGCTATTAAGTTTACCCTTTACCGGACAAAGCTGAGCGGTAGCCCAGGTGACCCGGATGTCCTCGGTGCTCAGCAGTATGCACCGTTGCTGGATGTGGAGGTACCGCTACAGTAACGAGGCTGTTTAGAAATTGGTGGTTAATCTTATCTCGGTGTCTTTTGGAGGCTTTAAGACTTAAGAAAGTTAACTTTGACTACATTTTACATCGTCAAATTCCTCGTTTTGAGGATTT
>Ga0209978_10000912_pt1 | contig 11793 bp, 10 predicted proteins | sample BentaG_FD_182805 | JGI IMG/M metagenome (GOLD analysis project Ga0209978, IMG submission 182805) | Deep subsurface microbial communities from South Atlantic Ocean to uncover new lineages of life (NeLLi) - Benguela_00093 metaG (SPAdes)... | ecosystem: Environmental > Aquatic > Marine > Oceanic >...
TCTTTAACTTGTTCGATGTATTCTGTGGAATCTGCTTCCTTTATTAAACTCTGTATACTCCTATCCGGGTAGCTCAGTTGCTGGAAAAAACACCCCGTAAATCCGGGAAACACTATTATATCAACCTCTCCTTCTATCGCTTTTCCCAGATATTTTTTTATTTTATCCACTAAAGTCTTTGTTTTATCTATCCTTTTCCATTCACTTTTCTGCCATTCTACCGAGGCTACCTTCATTCCCTCCCCTCCTTAATCAAGACATAATAGAGAGAATAAGCCAGATACCCACAGCCCGAAGCAAACCCGACTCCGGTCTTAGCTTCTCCTGAATCTTTATCAAAGCTCTCCGCCAGAAGACCGTAGTCCATATTCGCATTCCTTAACCATTTCAGTGCCACATTTGATAATAACGGATTTAAGATGCTCCCGCATAATCCCAGACCTGAAGGAGTATGGGGATGGTGATCACAGGCCAGTTCATTTATCCTGGCATTTTCAAAGTAATAAGGGTATAAAGAAGAATAATAATAATCTATAGTATTTTTAAATATTGGGTTATCTTTATCTACAAATCTATAAAAGCAAAGAGTTCCTAAACTCCCGGGAGGGTCATTATACAATCTGAAATTTTCCTTCCCATCAGTAGACCATAAAAATATTTTCTTCCCTCCTACTTCCTTGACTAAATATTTATAGATCCCTTTATGAATGTTTTTGATTTTTTGGTTTATAAGCTGTGCCTTTTTTATCTTCCCTTTTTTAAATAAAATATCCCTCAAATTCTGCAACCCTCGCCAGAGAATAACATTATCAATAGTAACCAGAGGGTATTCTGCAGGATCGTCAGAAGGTAGCAAGAAAGTTTTAAATAATCCGGTTTGGGGATCATACTCTCTTTCTATCCGCTCAAACACTTCTTCCAGAGCCCTTATTAACCTCTCATTAAAAAAGTGATCTTTCAAATTATCTAAAAGAATAAAATAACTTGCTGCTTCATCCAGCTCAAAACCTGGATACAAAACGGTACCATCAATATAATGGGCATGATCCCCGGGATTTTTGCTGTGCAGAAGAATCATTTCTCTTGCCAAATGTTGATATAATTGAGGACAAACCAATTTGATAGCAGGAAGAGACCATAAAAAACAATCTCTTTCCCAAAATGCTCCGGAAACATAATAGCGGGGGCTTCTCGAAGTTAATGCCAGATATCTATCACTCTCCATATCTTTGGCTATAGAGTAAAAATAATTAAAAAATAGATTTTCATTTAACCTGGTTTCCAGTGCAGGGTCTTTAGGATAGGGAATGGTTTTTTTCTTCAACCAATCCAGAAATTCATTGTATATTCCGCTATATCCTTTTCTTTTCAAGTGAATAAGAGTAGCAGAAGCACCATCGGGGTCATAATTTACAGCTATATAAAAACAATTTTTGTTTTGACAGTATATTTTTAAATTTAAGGTTTGTTTTCCTTTAAAGTCATCAACTTCAAAATCTCTATCTCCGCCAAAGGCTAAGGCCAGCGAAACTCCTGAAGAAGAAATATTAACTACCGGATTGCCTAACCATTTATCTTTTTTTATTATCTTTTTAGTGTCTATCTTGTGAGAATCGAATCGCAATAAACATACATCTTTTAAATCAAAAAATAAAGAAATATCAATTTTTTCTGAACTTTCAAAACTATAAATTAGCCCCTTTTCCTTAAGATCGGTAAATATTCTTCCGGTTACTCTTATGCCACCTTTTAAAAAGAAGTCTAAACGAGGTAAATAATACTGTTCTTTAGAGACAACTATTTTTTCTATTTCAATTTCTTTTCCTTCTTGGTAAAAATGTGGCGTAAATAAATTTGCTTCACCTTTTAATTCTACCAAAGCTTTATTAGAAAGAGATACCACGTTTATATTTTTAATAGCACCATTCTGGCAATCAATAATAGGCACACTCAGGTAATGATTCCCGGCATACAAAACTTGCTCATTCTTTACTATTTCCTCAGGCCTGGTTAAAATGGGTAAAATAGGGACGGTTCTATTTAATATTTTTCTCCACATCTTTTGGTCTACCTCTCCTGTGTCGGAGATTACATACTTCAAAATTCCTTTCCATTTCGGTAATAAATTTTTTATTTCCAAGAAAAAAATTATTTAGTACATGCTTATTAATTCGATTATCTTCCTGTAATATTAACCTCTGGTATTCCTTTTGTCTTTCACCGTTATTCTTGCCCAAATTATCATAGAAGGGATCTCTATCTATTAATCCATCTGAATCACCATAAGCATAACATTTAAAACTTGAATAGGGATAATCCTCTGCTATCTTTACTAATCCTGCTCGAATAGGATTTCTTTCCATATACAAACCACAAGCTAATAAATATTCATCCTTTGATACTAATATGCTTTTAAAACGATCTTGCCAAAAATGTCCCGCATAATTATATTTTCTCTTATAATGGTTATAATACAAAAGATTTATTCTTTTCATTAATTTAGATAGTTCTGTTTTTTGATTCGTTTCAATTAATAAGTGTACATGATTATTCATTAAAATATAATGATACAATAAAAAGGGCTGCTCTTTCTTAAGTCGCTTAAGAATATCTAGATAATATTTAAAATCTGACTTATCTTTAAACACCCATTGTTTATTATTTCCTCTTGTTAAGATATGAAAAATTCCTTCTTCTAAATATACTCTCTTTATTCTAGACATACATATCTCCTTATAAATTTTTAATTCCTCTTATAAAAATAGAACCGTCCCCATTATTAAAAATAGAACCGTCCCCATTATTACCATTATTAAGTCTTTAATTATTTTTTAGTAGAAACGGAAAGAGATTTTAGATAGATATGAGGGAATTTATATTTGCCAGAAATCCATTTAGATTTATCCCCCAGAGCAACTATATTTTTTAATTCTTCTATAGCATTGCCGCTAATCATTACATTTTTAACCCGGCCTACTATTTTGCCCTTTTCTATTTTATAACCCAGCTGTACATTGTTAGAGAAAGCTCCACTTATTATATTCCCCTGCCCCAGTCCAAGGACCTGATCTATAATTATCCCTTCCGAAATATCTTTAACCATCTCTTTAAAAGAAACTTCTCCTTCCCTCATTACCAGATTACTTATACTGGGAACAGGTTCACTCTGTAAGCCGGTCCTTAAACCATTTCCAGTACTCTCAACCCCGGCTATTCCCGCAGTCTGTAGATCATAATAAAAATTCTTAATCTCTCCCTTTTTTACCAAAGGAATCCGTTTCATTTCTACTCCCTCATCATCAAAAGGAGCACTCCCTAAAGCAAAATTTATAGTACCATCACTATAAATAGTTAACAAATCACTCCACAATTTCTTATTTTTCTGGGCAGCCAACGGTGAAATCTTCTTCAAGACCATCTTTCCGTTTAAACCACTGATTATAGGGAGAATCAAGACCAAAGCTGCCTTGGGGGTAAAAATAACCGGCATCTTCCCACTTTTTACAGAGACAATCTTTTCCCCCCATTCTAAATTCTTAATTATCTCAGAGGTCAATTCTTCAAGCTTAAGATTGTCTTTTCCCGATTCAAGAGAGGAATAAACCATCAACATATCTTGCTTTTTAATTTTTTGAACCATCACCGAATAAGCAATTGTAGTTTTGTTGTAAGAAAAAAACCCTCCCCTGGAATTAGAATATTCTACTTCACTATAATCTTTTAAAATAGTTACGTCACAACGTAATTTCCGGTTAAAATCTTTCATTCTCTCTATAATATCTTCACCAATCTTAATCATCTCTTCGATGCCCTTGTTTGCTACTTTTCTGTCATATATATTTACTTTTTTCTTTTCTTTCCCCTCTCTTTTAATTTTCCCTGGGAAATCAAAAGAAGCTTCTGAGCCAAATTCTGAGGTAGCTACTGCCTTTACAAGCATTAAATCAAAACTTTCACTTCCTATAGATGAAGAAAATCCTATCCTCCCATTATGTATCACTCGAAATGCCTTTCCCTCACTCTCAGAAATATCGATAGATTTTATTCTATTTACTTCAAAATTTACCGGGATAGTCTTGCTCTTTACTCTAAATATTTCGATTGTGTTTATTTTTTTACCAGTTTGCTGTAGTAATTTTTCCATCTCATCTACCTCCTACTACTACTTTTTTTATTCTAAGGTGAGGACTACCGAAAGAGACCGGCAGAGGGTTTTGTTCTGCTTTCCCGCACCCACCACCTGTTTCAATCATCTTCAAATCATTTCCTACCCCCTCAATATTAAGAAGGGTGGTAAATAAATTCCCACTTAAAACTACATCTTTAACCGGTTCAGCAATCTCGCCATCTCTTATCATATAACCTTCTCCGGCGCTAAAAGTAAACATCTCAAAGGTAGTCATTCCTCCATAACAGTCCTTGGCATAAATTCCTTTTTTTATCCCGGATAATAAATCCTTAAAAAAAATATCTCCATTTTCGACATAGGTATTGGTCATTCGAACAATAGGTTTAAAGCGATAATTGAGGGCACGAGCATTTCCGGTTGGTTCTTCCCCCATTTTAGCAGCAGTCTCTCGCGAATGAAGTCTGCCTACCAGGGTTCCCTCTTTTATTAGATAATTTTTCTTTGTTTTAACACCTTCGTCATCATATTTAGTAGAACCCAACAAATCCGGGATAGAACCATCATCAACTACATTAAGTTTGGGTGAGCCAAATTTCTTCCCTAATTTCATTAAACCACTCATCCTCTCGTCTTCATATAAAAAATCAGCTTCACTAAGATGTCCAAAGGCCTCGTGGATAAAAACCCCGCCTAATGTCTGATCTAAAATGACTGTATATTCGCCACCTTTCACCGGCTGTGCCTTAAGAAGATTGACTGCCCGAAAAGCTGCTCTTTGTGCTTTGGTGGAGATTCTTTCCATTACTCCAAAACCCTTGGTACTCCCAACACTTTCACTGGCCATCTGTACATTATCCCCCTCTCGGGCAATGGCTGTAAAGCGCGCACTTAAAAACGGCTTTTCCTGTTCGATATAACTACCTTCCGAATTGGCAAAATAAATAGTAGAAAATCTGTCGGTATAGATTACGTTAGAGGATTGGATCTGAGGATTAAAATTCATAATTATATTATTATAATTTTCCATTAAATCCTTCTTTTCTCTTAGGCTGATCTGACGAAAATCCTTATCTAATTCCCGGTTAATTATTTCCACAACTGGCGAAATAACGGCCAATTTACTCTCTTCTTTGCCAATTAAACTCGCAACCTCTATTGCCTCTCTGACTTTCTCTTCTAAATCATCAAGCTGATTGAAGGAAACAAAACCCCATCCCCCTTTTACCAGGACACGAACATTTCCTCCTACCTGTTGAGAACTATTTATCTTTTCTAAATTCTTCCCCTGAAAATGAATGGTAGTGGTTTCTTTCCTTTCCGCCCGTATCTCGATATAATCTGCTTTATTCTTTTTATTTTCTAAAACCTTTTCTAAAATCTCTCTCACTATTATCTTCTCCCTCCTTTCGTGGGAATGACATAATTAGAAATCCTCTTTCCCTTTAATTATTCCAATTTTAACCTTCCCCTGCCCTGTATAGTAGATATCTAACTATACAGGGTCTATCTTATTTATCTTATTTTTTAATATTGCTTCTTCGTCTAAATAAATTGACCTTTCTAACCACCAGACCCATTTGCTCCATTTTTCTTTAAAACCTTTATTTTCTGCTTTTATATTTATAAAACCGCTTACCTTAGCATCCATCTCATCAGCATAATATAGGGCAATAGCTGCTAAAATACTGGGAAGTTTGGGGGAACCAAATTCAAAATGGCCATGATGGCTTAAGAGAGTATGTTTTACCATTAACTCTAAATCTTTTGGAAAATTATCCATACTCCTTATCTTCTGATCAATCATCTCTAAGCTTATAACTATATGACCCAAAAGCTTACCTTCATCAGTATGTTCGATAACCTTATGGTAGGCATATTCCCTTATTTTACCTATGTCATGAAGAATGGCCATAGTAATTAGGAAATCACGGTTTAGCTCTTGGTAGATATGGCATATGGTTTCACAAATCTCAACTACATTCAAGGTGTGCTCAACTAAACCACCGATATAAGGTTGATGTACTTTGGTTGCCGCTGGAGCTCTTTTAAACTTTTCAGCAAATTCTTGATCGTCAAAAAAATTCCTTAGAAGGTTCTTTAAATGATAATTTTCGATAGAATTAATCTTTGAAAAAATCCTGCTCATTAATTCATCTAAATTTTCTTTTGATCGGGGCAAATAATCTGAATAATCCAAATCTAAGGGAGCTGTTTTAATAAGAGAAGAAATTGTTGCCTGAAGGGTTCCATCACTTTTCTTTTTGGTTATATGTCCTTGAACTCGGGCAAATTCAATTTTACCTAATTCCTCTACTCTATCAGTAGGCACATCCCAATTTATGGCTTCAATTTCCCCGGTTTTATCAGCAATTTTAAAAAACATATCTACCGTCTTTTTATCTCTCCTCACTCTAAACTCTACATCTTTCAAGAAAAATATGTCGTTAATCCTGGTATTTAAATTTAAATCAGTCACCGTTTGTTTTTTAACCAAAACACTTCACTCCTTTTCTAATATTTTTAATGCAAAAATGCTTTTGTTAGTATATACTTTTTCTATCTTTTCTTTCGCTTTTTTTGACTCGATACTTGATACTCGATACTATATACTATATATTAGACTTGACAATAATATCTATTTTCTTTATTCTATTTTCAGTAAAGGCTCTTTCAGCTACCTATTAATTTTAAATTTATCTTCAAAAATAAGCCGAAGTGGCGGAATTGGTAGACGCGCTACGTTCAGGGCGTAGTAGGTGTATGCCTGTGGGGGTTCAAATCCCCCCTTCGGCACCAAGATGTAACATTTTATGCCAGGCACAAAATGTTACATCTTGGTTAATACTTTCACAACCTTATCCATTTCCCATTCGTCTCCGATAGTAAATCTGATAAATTGGCCGTCCAAACCGGAAAATTCATTCTCCCAACCAGCTAAAGTATAAATATCTTTTTCCTTTAGATATTTCCAAACTCTTTCGGTTTCTTCCTTGTTCTTAAACTCTACTAAAACGAAGTTTGCTTTTGAATCATAAGCAGAAAATCCCAGCTCATTTATTTGCCTTACAAATTCATCTCTTACTTTCTTTATTTTCTCCCAGACTTCTTGATAATAGTCTAAATATTTTAGGACTTTTACCGCAGCTTTTTCAGCCATTCTATTTACTCTAAAATATTGACCGAAAGCAGCTAATTTCTTTATATTTTGAGGATTAGAAATGGCAAAACCCAAACGTAATCCCGCCAATCCAAAATTTTTAGAAAAGCTTCTGGAGATAATTAAACTTTCATACTTATCTATCAAGTCCACTATGGTCTCTCCCAAATACTCATAATTACATTCATCAACTACTACCATCCCCTCTGCTCTTTGTAGAATATCAATAATCTTTTCTCTCGGAACTCTCGTCCCGGTCGGGTTATTAGGGTTACAGATCCAGATCAAAGAAGCACTCTTTAATTGTTGAGCCGAATAATTAAGGGAATACACTCTATCATGCAAACACTTAACTAAAATTTTAGATAACCCTCCTCTATCTGCACTCACTTCATATTGAGAAAAAGTAGGAATGGGAATTAAGACCTCTCCCTTGTAAGCGCGGGAAATTATTTCAATAACTTCATCTGAACCATTGGTGGGCAAAATATTTTCCATCTTTACGCCTACATATTTAGCTAATGCTTGGCGAAGTTTAGTATATTCTCCCCCCGAAGGATACCGGTTAATATCCTTCAACTCTTCGGATAATTCCTTTAACATCTCTTCGGGCAGAGGATATTTAAAATAAGATTGGGTTAAAAATATCTTTTCCTTTTTTAGGGATTCTTTCTTTGTCTTATCTCTCATTTAATTTTTTCCTCTTTTTATTCTCTCATTTCTATTTCTTAAAATATTTGGAGGTTAGTCCTTTCCATTCTTGGTTAAAAGTTTCCTTCATTATATCTTTTTCTCTGTCTGTCATAAAGGAAGCTTCAATCGAATTAAAATTAACCTTCCTTATCTCCTCTAAACTAAATCCAAACTTTTGAATTAGAACTAAATATTCATTGGTAATTGAGGTATTAAACATAGTAGGGTCGTCAGAATTAATTGTTACCATTAATCCTTCTTTAAAATAATTTCTAATAGGATGTTCTTTGAATGTTTTACAAACCTGAGTCTTGATATTGCTAACTACGCACATTTCTAAAGGTATTTGTCTTTCACCAAGATAATTAATCAATTGAGGGTCTTCGTACGCCCTTAATCCATGACCTATTCGCTCTGCCCCAAGTTCTTCGAGGGCTGCCCAAATAGATTTGGCTCCTGCTGCCTCACCCGCATGGGCAGTAAGCCGAAAACCCCGGTCTCTGGCTTCCTGATAAACTTTAGTAAAAAACCCCGCCGGAAATAACTTTTCACTTCCTCCCAGACCAATACCTATAAGCCCCCGACCTAAATAACCGGATAATTCTTTTATTAAACCCATACCCATGCGCGGACCGTAATCTCTTACTACATCTACAACCAATTCACTCCGAATTCCAAAATTATCAAACGCTCTTTTCTTGCCCCTAATCAAACTTTCGGTTATTCCACAAGCGGATAATTTTTTATTTCTGAAGGTAAAATCCCGCGGAGAGTAAAAAGCTTCTACGTATTTCACATTTTGCTGACTCAAGCTCTGCAGAACCTGGTAAGTCAATTCTTCAAAATCCTCATATTCGGTAATAAAACTGTTCTTCCATAACCAAACTTTAATAAATTGAGTAAAATTAGAATAGACCAGCCGTTTTTTTAGGTCTTCCAAGTTCTTAATTAATTTATTATCCCCTCGTCTTTGGATAAAACCAAATAAAGTTTCCAGAGGAATTGCTCCTTCCAAGTGAAGGTGTAGTTCGACTTTGGGAATTTCCAATATAAATTTTTCTAATCTGTCTGAAAGCTCTATCATATTAAGAATTCGTATACTTCTCCCTTTCAATCTTTCGCAAATCTGCTTCTCCCAAACCAAAATAATGTCCAATCTCATGGATAACAACTCTTCTAACAGATTCCTTTATATCTTCTTTGCTTCTACAGCGAACTTCTATGGGTTTTTTAAAAATAATAATCTTATCAGGCATGACATTCCTATACCAGATACCTCTTCTGGGGTAAGGGACCCCCCGATAAAGGCCTAAGAGGCCATAGGGTGATTTAATCTTCATCTCCCTAAGAAGTTCCTGGGAAGGCAAGCTTTCAATTACTACAACAATATTTTCCATCTTTTCTTTAAATTTTTTAGGCAAGCTGCTTATTGCCTCTGTTACTAATTCTTCAAATTCTTCTTCGGTTACTTTCATTTTATTTTACTATCTCTTCCTTTAAATTCTTTATAAATTCTTTCACTTTCTGCATATATTGGTTCCTTGCCACTTCTCGAATAAAATGCTACTAATATTTTCATTGAAAACACCCTTCTCAATCCTTTATATTAAAAATTTCTAATTATCTTCACCCTGTTGCATCAGATTTTGCATCATCTCCTGCATATTTGGACCTGATACTTCTACTTTATCTACATCAAACAAGTCATCAGAAAGTCCCTGATTTAACTTGTAAGATTTAACCAGAAGAGTGAACATTAGCTTTCCATTTATAAACATTTCAGTCTTGTATGCAAATTCCCATTCACCTTTAATCTTTCTAAAATCTGAAAATATCATCCGCATTGTTTCTCCTGAATCATTTTTGCCCTCTGTTTGAACTAAAAATAGATTATTCTTATCCACCCATATTCTACTATAGAGAGATTCTCTCTCCATCTCTAACTCCAGGAGATAACATTCTCTGCCTTCAATCTTCTCTATCCCTACATACTTTGCCTTATCTGATATAGATCTCCACCAATTCATTCCCGTTTGATATTGCATTTGCTCTTCTGTTTGTTCAGGAGTAAGCTTCGTCTTCCCGGTAAAAGATGAGATCATCCAGTTATCCTGGCCATCAAAAATAATTATAGTCTGCATGCTCCCCATCCCTTCAGGAATACCAGCAGCTTTAGGAAATTGCATCACAATTTCCGATCTGGATTTTTCTCCTTTGGTAAACAATTTCATCTCTGAAGTCATTTCTCCTTCAGGTGTGTATATCTTTGAGTCAAAAACCATAGACATGTCCTTAAAATCCTGATTGAAGTTTTTATAATTACTCTCTGCCTTTCTAAGTATGTCTGATAAACTCTGAGAAAAACCCTGACCTATCGCTGAAAATAAAATTACACTTACCACTAATAAAATAACCGACCATTTAACTTTGTTCCTTTTCATCTTTAACCTTTCCTCCTTCTATTTTAATAGCTATTTTACTAATCATTCTTCTAAAACTCAAATAATTCCGTTTCGTTTATTATATCCTCGCCAATAACGGCTGAAACTCCATCCCAAATTTACCGAAAGAAGAAGGTCTAATTTAGAACCCCAATTTTTGACCATGGCTCGAGCCCGGATAAAATATTCATTAATTTGCTTTTGATTTAATGTGCTTAAACTGTTTTCGATAGAAGAAATTATTTCTTCCTCATAATTAATTATTAAAGGCTGAATTTCAACTTGTGCAGAATTAAAATTCAGTAAAGCCTTTCGATGAAAACGTTCACTTTCCCACCAATAAGATTTTGAATTATAGTTTTCACTCCCCTCGCTATACTTACCAGGAATAGTGGTATCAGGAGAAAAGACGGGGAAAAAGGGACTTATGCAGGGGTTGGAAGCTCCGGTAGTATAAAAGAATTGCCCTTCCTCACCAGTTTTTGCAACCAGCGAACAGACTGTTTGGGTTCGGCGAAATAACTTGTTTGCTGCATGCAAGCATAAGGTGGCACCAGGACCACGGTTAGGAGTCCACTGAGAATTATCCCCATGATCTCGTAAAATATTTATAAAATCTTTAGTAGTCAATCTCTTCTTCCTCTGTGAAAGCAAAGCTCGGGAACGCTTCTCCCGTTCCACACCCTTAGCGGCCCAGGTCATAAATTTAGCGGAATAACATTTTCGAAAATTAAAATCTTCTCTTTTTTTGCAGTAACCTTTTTTAATTGCATTATCTATCAATCCTTTAGAGCAAGAATCGTAATCTTTCTGTAAAGATATTATATTAGATATACTCCAAATTTTCTTAATTTTTTTCCAAGCCCACCAGGTTTTTACAGTCTCTAATACATAGGCCTCTTTCTTATCGATAATTAAAAAACTATTCATATATTTTAATTTAAATCGATAACCGCAATTACCTCCCTGTCCATGCTTTTCCAATAATTCAATAATAATTTCCAATGCCTGCCGAGCAGTTTGACTTCTTTCGAGGGCTAAGCGAACTAAATCCATACCGGTTAGACCTATCTTATCCGGCTTCTCTCTGGTAAATATTGCTTCATTACCAATAATCACCCCATATTCATTAGCTCCCATCTCTGCACCAAACATCCAGAAAGGTTGACAGAGTAATACCCGGGCGGTTTCTAAAACCTGGGGGATAGTCAAATAGGCACATTGAACAGTTTCGTTTAAATCATGCTTCTCTCGGGGGATTATAAGGATATTTTGGGCTTCATCTGGTTCTCGATCACTATTCTTCCCAAAAAGAGTAAACCCTTCTTCGGTAGCAGAACCTAAAGCTACTATAGTATCACACATAATTACAC
>Ga0209978_10000914_pt1 | contig 11787 bp, 12 predicted proteins | sample BentaG_FD_182805 | JGI IMG/M metagenome (GOLD analysis project Ga0209978, IMG submission 182805) | Deep subsurface microbial communities from South Atlantic Ocean to uncover new lineages of life (NeLLi) - Benguela_00093 metaG (SPAdes)... | ecosystem: Environmental > Aquatic > Marine > Oceanic >...
CGTGCTGTCCTTCCCGCCGGACCAGATGAGCCGCGTCTCTTCAGGGGGAAACCTCTCAAAGGCTTGACCGAAGATCTCCTTTGACTTCTCAATCTTTCCCGCAAGTTCTTCTGCCCTCTTTTCATCTACCATCTCATCTTCTCCTTTCCTATCAATGTGCGCTTGATCCGTCTGATTCCATAATCATGGATTCTTCCTGGATCTTCCAATTCTCGGCATGAGTTTCTGCTTCATACCATCTGCTGCTGATGATGTATGGATAAGATTATTCAACTCCCCTTTATCTTTTTCGAGATCATAGAGCGCCCAGGTGTCATCGGTCTCTCGATAGATGATCTTCAGATCTCCCTCCCGATAATAGTGCACCTCCTTGGTCCCTCCCTGTCCTTGACTGGCCTCGATATCAAGGGCCTCACCGTAACATCCTTTCACGGGATACTCATCAAGGGGAAAGAGGGAGTGACCCTCAAAACTCTCCACGGGTTTTATTCCAAAAAGGTTCATAATAGTGGGTGGGATATCGATGTTGCTCACCAGGGTATTACAAAGCTCGGGTTCTCTTCTGTCAGGCTCAACGATGATCAGGGGAATGTCTATGAGCTCAGAATACATCTTTCCGTCATGGGAAAGCCCCCCGTGTTCCCCGAACTCATCCCCGTGATCCGATGTTATGAGTATAAGGGTGTTTTTCAGGATATTAAGCTCTTCCAATATCCCGAAAAATTCTCTAACGGCCTCATCAACCTCCCGCACATGGGCACGGTAGAGCTTCCTGAAAAGTTCAACAATGCCCTTATCCGAGAGTTCCCTTTTGAGCAATACGTTTTCATAGAGTTGGAACATGGCATCTTCACTCAGATCGATGGCTGGATCTACCATATCAATGTATTTTCTCTCGGGAACATAGGGCTCATGGATATCCATGTAGTGGAGCCAGAGGAAAAATGGTCTATATTTCGCTGGTTCAACATGAGATGATAACCATAGATGCACTTTTTTATTCAATTCTAGAGCCTTGATATATGGAGCCTTATCATCCACTTCCTCGTCGCTAGAATCATAAAATTGATTCCAACCTCGATTCCAGCCAAAACAATCCCAAAGGTACGCATTTGAATGAAACCCGGCAGTTACAATGGACTGCCTTTGAAGCACCTCGGAGATGAGGGTTCTCCTATCGGAGAGTATTTCCTCCTCCCTCTCCTGCTTCAGATATTCGAGATAATACGTGGAGGTGAGTATCCCGGGGAATGATGCCTGGGTATACGGGCCGATAGATTGTGCCTTGGTGAATCGAACGCATCTGTCTTGAATCGAATCAATAAAGGGGGTTAAACCACCTTTATCCCCGTAACATCCCAGAACATCCTTTCTCAGTGTGTCGATGGTTAAAAGGACCACGTTTTTCAAACCATACCTCTTCTCGATGATAGATTATGAAAAGTTACAATCTCGTTAAGCCAATTGCTTGGGCTTCTAAAAAGCTGGTAAACAGAGACACAATTGAATCCCACCAAGAACCAATCCGAATAACCATTTTAGGAAAGTCCTTGCCAGACCATGGATTCAAACATTTTCGTTTAGGTATCTACTTCATCTCGTTTGTGGGTAGTATTTCTTATCTAATATATCCCAGTGCCCTTAATCTCTTGTCGATCTTCTCCCTAACCTTTTTAGAAAATTGCTTGCCTTGAGAAACCGAGCCTTTTAGAAAAACATTCAACTTCTTTCTTAATTCAATGGCTTTATCTTTATCAATTTCCTTGATGATATTGTTCTTTTCTTGAGGGTCTTTTGTTAAATCATAAAATTCCTCCGTTCCCAGAGTTAAGTTCCGTATGAACTTGGAATCCTCGGTTCTAATAGATTGTAAAGCCCCTAGCCCCCTTGATTCAAACAGATCTTCAGAATAAATCTCTCTTCCCCTGGCTTCACCCTTCTCGATAGCAGGTAATAGACTTGTGCCATCAAAATCGTATTTTTCGCGTGAAATGCCAACCAAATCCAATAAAGTAGGAACCAAATCTATGGAACCGACCATGCCCTTAATTTCCTTTCCTTCAGGCAGGCCTTCGGCTTTTACAATCATGGCTACTTTTAGATCATGATCATACATCGTGGTATGCTGTGGATATCTTTTATCTTCCTTTCGCCAAGGAATAGGTTGAGCAGGATGCTCTGCAAGATTCGTCCCATGATCACTCATTACCACCAGGATTGTATCGTCACCTATGTTTAATTCATCCAGTGTTTTCAATAGTCTGCCGATTAATTTTTCATCAGCCATCTTAATTTTGGCGTCATAGTAATCAAACTCTGTATGTTCCCCCTCTTTTATCAGTCCCTTTTTTAGGAGCGTATGCTCCGAACCTTCATGAGTTTCATAAAGATGTCCCCAAACAAAAAACCTATCCTTATGATTATTTCTTAACCATTTGAAAAATTCCTCCACCCAATAGTTCCCTTCATAGAAAATTTGATCACTGCCAGCGTACTGAACTTCTAACCAACTGGTCTCTTTCGAAGCTTCGTTCCAGAAATCAAAACCTTCTGCAAAACCATGCTGCTTTGCCAATAAACCATTTCCTACGAAACCTGCGGTAATATAACTATTGTTTTTTAAAATACCACCAATTGATGGTCCAGTTATATAAGAATATGGATCCCTCATTCCGTGTTTATTCGGATACTTTCCAGTAATTACTGTACCCATGGCAACTGGAGTGAAGTCAGCCGTACTGATACAGGTTTCAAATCTTACTCCTTCTTTGGCTACTAGGTCAATATGATGGGTGTTTGTTTTTTTGCGCCCATAGCAGCTCAGATGGTCAGGGCGAACCTCATCCAAGCTTATAATAATGATATTTTTCTTTGCCATAATAATCTCCTCCCATATTTTGTCTCAGGCTTATATATACCCTAACTTCCATAGCTTATCCATTGCTTTTCCTTATCCTGTCAAATTCCTTGATTTATCTTTTTTCCTGCGACTAATTAAAAATATCACCCCAAATATAGTCAAAAGAAAAAAAGCGAGCGCAATCGGACGAGTAAAAAAGATTGAGAAACTTCCTCCGGAAATAAGTAGCGACTGCCGAATCTTTCTTTCAAAGAGCGATCCCAAAAAAAAGGCCACAATGATAGGAGGAAGTGGAAATTTTAATTTTGTCAAAATATAACCAAGTATTCCGAAGAAAAACATCATGATTACATCGAACATACTGCTATTAAGAACATAAGAGCCAATAACGCAAAAGATTAGAATTGCCGTATTTAAAATCGGTTTAGGCAGCTCTGTTAATTTCCTCACATGTCTTATTAAGAAGCTACCTATAAGAAATGTAAATATGTTACTTATGAATAATATGGTGAATAGCGCGTAAAGCATGGGAGCATTTCGTTCCATGAACATTGGACCAGGAATTAATCCTTTGATCATGAAACCTCCTAATATAAGAGCTGCAGCTAAATTACCTGGTATCCCTAATGTAACTAAGGGGATTAGGTTTGGTCCCACTACTGCATTATTTCCTGACTCGCAGGCTGCCAAACCTTCCAAAGAACCTTTCCCAAAGCGTTCAGGATGTTTAGATGCCCTTTTGGCTGCAATGTAGCTTAAGTAAGCTGCAACCGTAGTTCCAATACCTGGAATTATCCCCATCGCTGAACCTATTCCTGTTGAACGAAAAATTGTTGGTAAACAACTCTTGAATTCACTGAGACTCACCCGATTATCAGCCTCACTGGATTTTTCAGACTGGTTCATATAGCCCTTCGCTGCGCGCTTTGCGGACTTTTGTCTTTCCTCTATTTTTTGTCTTGCTTCTATTTCTATTTGCCTAAATACTTCTGAGAGGGCAAGCAGACCAATCACCATAGGCAAAATCTGGAACCCGCCACTTAGATCAAGCAAACCAAAATTGAAACGTGGGGTCCCACGCTGTGGATCAAGCCCAACTGTTGCGAAGAGCAGACCAAGTCCTGTTGCGATCCCTCCCCTGAATGGGTCCTCAGTTGCTGCTACGCTAATAACTACCAGTGAAAAAAGAACGATCATGGTATATTCTGGTGGTCCCACCTTCAAGGCAATCATAGCGACTGGTGCTGCTAAGAAAAATAAGACCAGATCGCTTTGGGTATCACCCAGTGTAGATGCATAAAGAGCCATTTTCAGTGCCTTCCCAATTTTGCCTTGTTTTGCCAATGGATACCCATCGAGACAAGTAACCATTGCTTGTGGAGTCCCCGGGATATTAAATAGTATAGCAGGGACAGATCCTCCAAAATTCCCTCCTTTAGAAAGTCCCATTAGCATAGCAATCCCGGCTATTGGGTTCAGGTAAAAAGTAAATGGAAGTAGCAAAACAATGGCGATGTTACTCGTAAGACCGGGTATAGCCCCCATGATCATCCCAAATGCCACACCAAATGAGGCCGCTAATAAATTGTCCCAGGCAAAAACCAAACCAAACCCGGCAAGAATATCCCCTAACATGATTGCCTCATATAATAAGGAAATTAAAAAATTATTCCGCTAGGCAAGGGAAAACCTAATAGCTTTTCAATAAGGAAATAAATGAATAACAAAAGCATAACGGGTATTAAAATGATCTTTTTCCAATCCCTTGCCCCGAAGTATAACATAAATGCAAGCGAAGCTAAAAAACTAGATATAAAATAGCCTAAGAAATCAATTATAAAAATGTAAATGAAAAATATGATAGCTGTTATGGTGACTCGGGCTATTCCTTTCTTCTCTTCTAAGCCGAATGGGGTTTCTTTTGGACTATCTTTCCGACTTATTATAAGAAGAAAGCTTGGGATCCCTATGAAGATAGTTATTATTCTTGGGAAAAGAGACTGTGCTTTACCCATTACCTGATTGGGTATGATAAGAAACCACATTATTAAACAAAAAATTAATAATGCTAGACCAAGTTTTTGATCGGTTTTCATTTCCCCTATCCGCAAAAAACAGGAAAAAGAGGAAAAAGAGGAAAACCCCACGTTTTCCTCTTTTTCCTGTATTTCTTACACATACTATGAATTTTACTTCCCAAGGGCCTTATTGTACTCCAGAAGTTCAGGGACCGATTTAACGGCTTCCACAGAGCGTTTCTTAAGTTCCTTCCCGGTAATGAATCGAGGGGTGAGACCTATCTTGCTCATCTTCTCAATACATCCTGGATCCTCCACAGCTTTCTTAAGGGCATCTTCCAGTTTTTCCATGATGAACCGTGGAGTACCACCCGGAGCTACCCACCCATACTCGACCATTGTTGAAAATGGATATCCCATTTGCTTAATATTTCCAACTTTAGGAAAAAAAGGAACTGTTCCAGAGCCTAAATTCACCACCAATCTTAGCTTACCCTCTCTTGCAGCTTGAAATGCCGGAGTCCCAACACCAGTCTCAGCTACGGTTACATGACGGCCAAGGATAGCCGCTGAACATGGTGCACCGCCTCCAAACAAAACATATCTCATATTTAACTTATCATGCACAGCTATCGATTTCATGACCTCAAGTGCCCATTGAGCGCCGGCACCCCCAACTGTTACTATTCCGGGATGCTTTTTGACATAAGCAAGAAACTCGTCAAAGGTTTCGTAGGGTGCATCCATTTGGCCAAAGAGTACCCGTTCTTGAGGCATATGGCCGCCTATATATTCTATGTTTCCAGAATCAAAAGGTTTTGCTTTTTGGAAATAGGGTGCAGTCAACGCAAAAGTCAGTGCTGCGCCACATAGAGTATAACCATCTGGTTTTTGCCTCAATGCGTGGCTTAGCCCAATGACCCCACTAGCACCTGCCTTATTGATGATAACCAGCGGTTGGCCTAATACTTCTTCCATTTTTTTAGCTAGTATACGGCAACTTACATCGGTCATGCCTCCGGCTGACCATGGGATGACCACAGTTACCGCTCTAGTAGGATATTTTTCCTGTGCTCCTATTGATAAGCTTCCCATGGAGAACATCAAACAAACCACCATTGAAATAACTACAGCTCTTTTCATTTTTTTTACCTCCTTTTTATTTTTTAGTGTAGGTCACGTAATTTGTAACCCAATACCACCTCTGCACAAAGACTCCTGTTAAACTCCCTCTAAGAGCTCATGGGTTACCACCCCCTTTCTCATTTATAAGAATATACGTCACATCCATACCTTGAGCGGCCTCGCCCGTGAGCTTAATGAACATCCTAATCTTGTATTTAAGATGGGACTTCCGCACTATAAAAGATCTCAGTAGGAAGTCCAACCTTCATCTTCTTTGCCTCCACCGGTTCAAAAAGAAGATCATAGCTTGACCCCTACCCCAGTTCGTAGGGTTTCCAATTCGAGGACCTCATCCGGGGCTACATTGGCGATATTCACATCTGGTCCAAACTGATCGATAAGAAATATTTCCATGTCGTGAATCCCACATCCGTGCACATTGCTGATCCAACGACCAGGAAGCTCAAACATGATGTCTTTCAAATCCACACCGCGGGTTATGGCTTCGATAACATTCGTCAACAGGGTACCGTTTTTCTTGTCGGTAAATTCCGCTCCCTCTACAAAGACTTTCCATGCACCCGCGTTAAGACAGCCTTTGATTCCTTCTACCATGGCTTCAGGAGAACTTATTTCTGTTTTTGATCCGACCTCACCCAAAATCTTGAGACCGAACTCTTTCACACCTATTCGAATTAGTTCGAACTTATCTTCGGGACTGATCTTGAGGGTGTTGTCGGAAACTTCGATAACTCTGAATCCTAGCCGTTTTGCTTCCTCGAAATAACCCTTGGCAATCTCCAGACTTTGATGATAGATCCCATATTCCAGAAATTGGCCACCGATGAAAGCATCCACCTGATAATCGGCGTAAATTTTGATCTTTTCTTTTAACACGTGCTCCGAAATGATGCCAGAGAGCCCCACCGCAATTTTTGCAATGTCGATGTAAGAGCCTGCAATTTCTAGAAGATCCTGCTGCCGTTGCACCCCCATTCCCCAGTCGATCATCATAGTAACACCAGTGTCTCTCGGTTTTCCCAGCCGGTGCGATATGTTCATGAAGGAAAAAGGCATTGGCTTCATTAGCATTTTCTCCTTTTTACTTTTTTTGTTCCATCAGTGCATCTGCCAGTCCGTTGAAGTCGTTCACGGTCACATCCGGTAGAAATGATGTATCTTCATATGGAAGTCCATACCGGTCCACAAAGGCAGCTCGAAACCCGCATGACCGGGCGCCAACGACATCAAAGGAGTTTGATGACACCATCATGCATTCCCCCACCCCCAGTTCAAGGATGGCCGCCGCCCGACGATAGACACCGGGATGAGGTTTGAACGCTCCCATCACCTCTACAGAGATAATTTTGTCAAAATTCCACTGAATCCGGTTTTTGGCAAGATGATCTAGGAAGTGCGGGTCTCCGTTAGAAAGGGCAACCAGCTTATACCGAGTTTTGAGACGCTCGAGTGCCGGGACCACCTCCGGAAACGGCGACAATTCTTTCCAGGCATCCATCAATTTCATAACGTCTTCTGTTGAAAATGAAATGCCATAGAGTTTTAAAGTCCAGACAAGACCCCGTCGTGCGGTTTCATGGTAGCCGCTATGTCCCATCATCATGATGGTGTCCTGATACTGCTCAATGCGCTGCCGATAGCGCCACTTTTCCCAAAAGCGATTTGGTGTTTCATCAGAACCTTTGGATTTTAAGAAATCGGCAATATAGGGTGTGAGGCTGCCGCCAAGATCCAGAATAGTACCAAAGAGGTCGAATGTAAGTGCCTTCACCTCCGAAAAAATTGCCATACTCCCGATCCCTCCTCCTTTCAGGACCTCGCTTTCGCATTCAATGATTCTCTTTGCTTTCCAAGGAGTCTCTTGTCTGCTGCGAGAAAATCTCCGGGTTCAATAACTTCGACATAAGCGATTTCGTGATACTGATTTTCAACAATACCAATTCCCATGAGGATAGGGAGTTGCTTGAGTTTTATTTCCCCCCATTTCTTTAACCACATGCTGAAATCCATGATGAATAATGGCCTTATGAACCAACATCGCTCCAACATCTTTGCCGGGTGAGATTCAGTTTTAACAGAAAGGTTCTCTCCATATGCTCAAGCCTTGGGATATCGGCTGGGATCAAGCATTTGGATCAATTCCCTTAAGGCCTGTTTGGCATTGTTGGCTAGGTGTTTAACTCTGGACAATTCTTCAGGATTCAGTTTCTTTAGGTGAGCCCTCTCCAATCTCATAGCAAGGATGGCATCAAGTTTCTCCCGGAAGGGTTGCTGTTAGGGCTTTTTTAATCCATCGTCATGAGGAGATATGGGAAAACTCGCTTCCCATGCCTGATACAGCGTTAATGGAACTTGCCCTCCTCCAGAAGATTCTCCTTGATACCGGGGCCACCATCAGAAAACATCTACTTATATACCCAGGTACATCTATTTGTCAATAGTAAATTACCCCGCCCGTACAGGCGAGGCATTTAAAACATTATTAGAACAATTTCAATTGCTTACTTCCTTCACGATGCTAATACCGAATATATTTTCTTATCAATTCAGAGGTTACCTTGTCTCCCATTGTCCTCACAAAATACCCATCCTCCAAAACTTCCCTGCCCAAAGGTGCTTCTCCAACCAAGGAAACTCTTCAAATTCTACCTTCGAACTAATACTCTCCAAAACCTCCACAATCTTGGCCGGAGAGTGCTTTGGGCGGCGCCGAAAGAAAAATATGAACATGATCATGCACTGCGACCCTTCGGTCAAGACATTTTGGGGACCTTTAAGCTGTAGAGGTATCATCGGCCAAAAAATGACCCCACCATTTGCCGTACAATCGATTTTCTCAGACCAACCCGTATCTAAATATGCCCCCAAGCAGCCCCTTTAAGGAAAATCTGACTCCAGTAAAGTCCCTCAAACTCCTCTGGACTCATATATCCAAGCTTTGAGTGCACATAAAGGTTTCAACAGGGAACATCCAAGCCTTAAGATCTGCTAAGGACCGGGCTCTCCCATCACATACGAAGAAAGGTTTTGGAGTGCCAATACGATATTGGAATTATCGGAAGGGTAAAGTACCCGCAGGATATTATCATAAGAGAGATCGGTCCCCAAAGATTGGTTATGATTGCATCGTCAACATTCGAGTAGATCCCAAATGAAATGATTAAGATGGAGGATTTAACCGGAAAATCCGTTATCATGAGGGAACAGGGATCGGCAACGAATGATTTTCTGCTTAAGAAATTCCGAGAGAGAGAGGTCGAGCCAAAGGTGGTTATGGAGTCGGAAAATCCAGATGCCATCAAGAGATCAGTAGAGCTTGGGGTTGGAGTCGCTTTCTTTCCCTATTTTAGCGTTCAGGAAGAACTACAAAGAGGAGTCTTTAGGGAAATCACCATAATTGATGAGGATCTCTCTATTAACATCGACGCTATCTATCTTCGAAAAAGGCGGAGATCGAGCCTCATCCGAGCATGTCTGAATATCGTATCTAACTTATCTCTCAATTGATTCGCAGGAGGACCCTCACCCTTACTCCCATATAAACGCCTGCCTTGGCAAACTTTAGCATTAGCTGCTGGATCGTTGACAGACGGAATCATATGCGATAAGTATTTGCCCTCAGGGATGCGGCGATAATTGAGAGGAGGAGCGGTCCATGGTGGAATGCAATCTCGAGCGCAACGAGGAGAATTGTCCCTGCACTTACGAACCCTGCGATAAAAAGGGGAGATGTTGTGAGTGCATTGCTTATCACAAGAGACTTGGAGAACTTCCCGGATGCCTTTTTTTCCCGGAAGTGGAAAGGACATTCGATCGATCCATTTCCCGTTTCATCGCTCAATATCGGTAGCCAAGGGCCTGGGGAGTTCCAGTTCAAAAAGCGCCTTGTTGTCGCTGCCTTTCATTCATCGAGAAGTCCGACTTCGGCGAGCTTATCAACGCCTCGCAACCTGCTTTTTCTTTTTGAACAAGGTATGGAGAAGTCCCCGCATGTTCGAAGATAAACGACTGGATCTCTCCTAAGGCCTGGTAATTGGGACTTACCGCCACCACAACACCAGAGACATATTTCTAAGGCTCGGACCGTGCTCTGTTTAAGCCATTCCCCTTCACGGGATAATTCAACACCTATTGGGAAAAAATGAAGCGGTATGCTGCCCTTGACATTGGAACTAATACCATTCTCCTCTTAATCGCCGAGCAAAGCCCCGACGGTCGGCTTCAAACCATCGTGGATCTGGAGACCACAACCCGGTTGGGTGAAGGTGTTGCAAAAACCCGTAAGATCAATCTCCATACCATGCAGAAGAGCATCGATGTCATCGATCGTTATCTCTCCCTGTGCCGTGACAAGGGGGTAACGGAAATTGCGGCAGTAGGAACCAGCACCTTGAGGGAGGCAAGAAATCGATTGGATTTCTTGCGAAGGGTTCGACGGCGATGTGGCTTGGAAATCGAGGTCATTTCGGGTCAAGAGGAGGCACGGCTTTCCTACCGGGCCGTGGCGAGGGATCAAAAATGGTCTTCAGGGCCATTGGTGGTCATCGATATCGGAGGGGGAAGTACGGAATGGATTTATGGCGATGCCGGTGGTGAGGTGCGGGTCTTTAGCCTGAACATCGGCTCGGTAAGGCTAACGGAACAGTTCCTTACCTCAGACCACGTGGAGGAGGGGGAATATCAAGCCATGGCCTCCCATGTCAGGAAATTACTGGCCGACATCCCCCCATTGAGGGGAGATGCCTCCCTCGTCGGCACCGGAGGAACCATAACGACCCTTTTCTCCATTAAACAGGGCCTGAAGGAATTCGATCCTTCACGAATTCATCATGGGTTATTGAAATTGAAGGATATCGAGGGACAGATCGAACAATTAAAAACCCTCCCCTTGAAGGAAAGGAAAGCCATTCCTGGGCTTCCACCCGAAAGGGCCGATGTAATCCTTGCTGGAGCCACAATACTGCTCCATTCCCTGTTGCGGCTTGGATCAGACCGAATATGGGTCAGTTGTCATGGTCTCAGATATGGGATACTCCTCGACCGATTCCTTAAAGAAGGCCTCGCTCTTTTTCTTCGTCAACCAACCAGATAGAGATACCTGAAAAACTGGAAAAAGAGCTCTGAGCGCGAAATTATGCAGTGTTGCGGTGCTGCAGTGCTGCGGTCCTGCGGTTAAGGCGGTGAATATTTTGGTGAAGAGAACTTTAGAATGGTCGAAAAAATATTTTGAGCAACGAAGAGCGGCCTTTTTAGATATCTCGTATAGGAGTTGAAAATAAAGTTGGCCTATGTAATAATAAATTATCTTAATAATTTGGGAAACAATGCCTAAGGGAACCTTTTTTAACCCCTTTCATCGAAATATTGCCTTTTGGCTCATCATCAGTTTGGTGATGGTTTTGCTGTTTAATCTCTTCAATCGACCTCAGGTTAAGCCCGAAACTATCAATTTCAGCCAATTCATTAACGCGGTGGAGCGAGGGGAAATCACCAGCGTGACCATTCAGGGAAACAAGGTCTCAGGCAGGTATTTGGATGGAAGGAAATTTAAACTATTTGTTCCGGAATACCCCGATTTGGTCAGGAATTTGAGGGAAAAGGGGGTGGAGATATCAGCAAGGCCGCCTGAGGATTCGCCCTTCTGGCAATCCATCTTAATTTCCTGGCTCCCGATGCTCCTTCTCATAGCGGTATGGATCTTCTTCATGAGACAGATGCAGGTTGGGGGTGGAAAGGCATTGGCCTTTGGGAAAAGCCGCGCGA
>Ga0209978_10000915_pt1 | contig 11781 bp, 11 predicted proteins | sample BentaG_FD_182805 | JGI IMG/M metagenome (GOLD analysis project Ga0209978, IMG submission 182805) | Deep subsurface microbial communities from South Atlantic Ocean to uncover new lineages of life (NeLLi) - Benguela_00093 metaG (SPAdes)... | ecosystem: Environmental > Aquatic > Marine > Oceanic >...
AAAAAGGGAGTTGAAAGCATTCCATTGATTTATCTCACTATTACTAATAATACCGCGGCTGGTCAACCTGTTTCTCTGAAAAATGTTAAAGCTATAAGCGAGATTGCTCGGAGTTATGAAATTCCATTCTTCCTTGATGCTTGTAGGTTCGCAGAAAATGCTTATTTTATTAAAGAATTTGAAGAAGGATATAATAATTACAGCATTTTAAAAATAGTTCAAGAAATATTTTCGTACGTTGATGGATTTACAATTAGTTTTAAAAAAGATGGACTCGCCAATATAGGCGGGGGTTTGTTTTTTAGAGATAGAGGAATTTTTTATAAGAAGTTTTCAAATAACGGGAATATTGGAACTAAATTAAAAGAAAAACAAATTTTGACGTTCGGAAACGATTCATATGGGGGTTTAAGTGGACGTGATATAATGGCCCTTGCAGTAGGCCTATACGAAGTTGTGAAAGAGCCCTATCTAGCTGAGAGAATATGGCAAGTTAGAGATTTTGCTAGAAAATTGGCTCAAAATGGAGTACCGGTCGTACTTCCTGCTGGTGGACATGCGGTATATATTAATGTAGAGGAATTTTTTAAAGGAATCAATATGGAAATTGACGATTTTGGTGGCGTTGGATTTACTATAGAATTACTAAAACATTATGGAATCAGAGCTTGCGAGTTAGGTCCTTTTGCGTTTGAATGGGATACGAAGACACCAGAACAGCGTGAGAACATATTGAACTTAGTTAGATTTGCCATACCTAGAAATGTCTATGACTCCTCTCATATCGACTATGCAGTAGCAGCAATAACAGAACTTTATAAGAATCGAGATCATATTCCAAAAGTAAGGATTTCTCGAGGTACTAATTTGAGATTGCGACATTTTCAATCGGGATTACAACCTGTTTATAAGAATCAATAATAATTAAATTCTAATTTTTTTTCTAAGAGTATGGATTTGCTAGAATATCATGCCATGGCAAGTAGAATGAAAACGCTGTAAACTCAATTATTAAGAGAACTAGTAAAATTAACGAGAGAACTCTTAACCTCTTTCCAAATTCTAACTTCACAATCTCTACTTCAAGGAAACCGAGAAATAATACTGAGATGTATACGACAATTTGTGCAGATATGATCTCTATAACGAAATGCATTTGCCAAGGATAGACAACACGAGTAAATAAGAAGAACAAAAATATTAAATATGGGTATAAAACCATAGAAAATACACGAGAAAACAGAAACTTGGTAGTATCAGCAATTTTTTTCTTGAATGCAAGATATTCAATTAATGTTAATATAGCGTATGAGTAGAAGCCAATTTTCATGTGCTGAAATACGCTCTCGTCAATAGCACTGAAAATTTGAATTACGACATTTGGAAAAAATTTATATGTGTAGTGCATTAATATAAAGATGCCTAAAAAGATAAGGCTTCGAATATACATGTATTTATGATCGTCTAGATTCATTTATATCCCCAGTTCTCAATATTTTACTAATTAGAAAGATATTAGTAGTAAAATGAAAAGTATAATGTATATTAAAGCTAATGCATATTAAAAATAGATAGAATTGAATAAAAGTTGAATCTCTACAGGACTAAATAAAATTAAGAATAAAAACTAATATTCTTAAAAAAATTACTTAAATATCCAATGTTCTCAATCTTTTAGAAAGATTTTTCCTTCTTAGTATCTTCATAAAATCGTCTTCCCTCTGTTTCAGCCGGCCTAAAAATGAATCTAGCTTATCAAAATTATTAAACCAATGTTCTTCTCCATTTACTATGATTTTTACGCCTTTTCTTTCGTTATTATTAATAACAGCATAAATTCCGCCGATTTCTGAATCATGTTTTATAAAAATTTTTTCACCTTCCAAATTGTTATCCTTTTCATTTCCCTTCTTAGCCCAAAATTGATTTTTAAGAAGATAACTTCTGTACATACTCATCTTTTCACACACACGACCTTTATTTTATGTATTTCTCAAGAGTCACCTTGATAACCCTTAGAGTAGTATCCAAATAATATTAGATCTGTTTTAGTAATAGAATGCTGTGTTATCTATATTATATCCACGTATTACGCAAACTTTTAACTCATATTACTCAGATGCGTTATAATCATAAAGTATCAATTTAGTATTTAAATTACAAAGTAAACGAGAATATAGTAACTACTGTAAAACAATTACTTTGGGTCACATAAAAAAAATTTCCATTGCAATTTGTTTGTATTATGGGAACGGGTTTTTATTAATAAGAAATCAATTTAAATATCATATTAATAATTTATACTTAAGTACCGAAAAAGGAGATTAGTGTTAAGTGAGGTAACCACTTAAAATGTTGGCAGAATGCGATTTCTATACGAATCTCTACGATGATTTCATTAAAACTAGAAACGATGAAAACGAAAAAATTTTATGGAAAATGTATAAAATTCTTGATTTAATGAAAATCACTAACCAAAACGATCCAAACGGGTTCATGGAGAATGGTCTTCGAATGATTATGCTTCTCTATAATAATTATAATATAAACTCTTGTGATCTAAATAGTTTTGATTTAAGTGAGACTTCTTCTGATAAAAAAGAAGAGTTAATTTATATATTAAAAGAAGAATTTACTTAAACTCTTTTTCAAATTCCCACACGTTATCCTGTATTGTGTGTAGGTTTTTTACAACTTTACCAGAGTTTTTATCTTCCATTTGTTTAGCGTCAAGCATAGACTTTCCTATAGCTAAAGCTCTATCGTGATTTTCGTCAACAATTACAACAATATCCCCTTTTTTTATCGAGGAATCAATTTTTGTAATCCCTGGCCTCATAACATCTGCACCATTTGTCACGAAGCGTATTGCTCCTTTATCAACTATTATTTTTTTTAAGTCTACTTGCTTATTTAAGAGGAGAGTTAAGACAGGAATGTAACCTTCCTTAGATTTCCATAATTTTAATACGTTATTTACTGCATATAATGTATCTCCAGCATCAGTTTGGATTACTTCTATCCGAGCTTTTTTGGGAAATATTTGATTTACGAATTTTTCGTCGTATTGCGTTAGGATATCATCCTGCAAGTCTTTAATTTGAGATTTTTGTATGAAATGTCTGTGTTTAATATTCATAGTCCATAGTGTAAATAAAAATCATCAAATAAAAACCTTTTATATCATAAAGGAAATCTCTTTAAAATAAGATAGCAGTAAAAAAATAACGCTATTTATAATTTACCTTAGATTTATAAACTAAATCTGCAATTTTATTAAAAACTACCTTAATATTCTCTCCAGTAAGAGCTGAAGTTTCAAAATACGGAGCGTTTAGTTTTTCGCTTAGATGTTCAGCCATTGGTAGTATTATTTTCCTCTCGTCTTTTAAATCTACTTTGTTACCAATTAAAATTCTTGGTATTCCACTAAGACCATACTTTACTGCGGAACTATACCAATTGTTAACGTTACTAAATGTGCTTGAACGTGTAATATCAAATACTAGAAGCATTCCGTCTGCCCCGTTGAAATATGGGCGATGGAGCATATAAAATTGAGGTTGTCCGGCGATATCCCAAAACATTATAGTCACTCCGGCGTCTTCGTCCTTTAATTCAATTGGCTCTTTTAAAATTGAAACACCGACAGTCGGCAAATATTTTTCCTCAAACTGATTCGTAGCAAATTTCGAAAGAAGGCTCGTTTTCCCAACCGCAGGGTCTCCAATTACGATAACCTTATATATCGCGTCAGTTTTCCCTTTAAAAACAATATCCCCTTCTTTTTTCTCGTTATTACTCATATGATTTTCGATCATTTCTGTTTTATATTTATTACAGTTATAATAAATATGAACTTCTTATTTATATTTCTTAACAATTTACCTTTACAATTTGAGCTTAAGGTTTTAAAAATGTATGATTTAATGAAAAATATTTTTTAAAAAGTATCAGATTTATTTTAAAAACTTTTGTAGAAATTAATTTTTAACCATTAATTTATTAATCCAAAAAGTAATTCTTTCTTCTAAATGTTTCTCAAGGGTTTTTGGAACGGGATCATCTTCATCAATTAAATCATTTAACGACTTAGCAGAGCTTAATTGTGTTACCATTTGTGAGATTTCATATAACATTCTATGGCCGCCGGTAAATTCGAAGATTTCTTCCTTGATTTTCTCTAAAATCGGTATAACAGCTTGGGGATCGTTATTATCTACTAAATTAGCTTTTAACTCGTTTAACTGAGTTAAAATTAATTCTTTCTTGTCGGTTGCTGATTCGTCTCTCTCGATTGTATTTTCGATTTCTTGCTTTTTAGAAGGAGTTATAGTCAGATTTTTTATTAATGATTGTATTAAATTTAGTTCGTCTTCTAAATATTTTTGGTTTTCAATTACATTACTTAATTGAGGTATCAGACCTTTGATATCAATTGTAGTTTTATTTAAATCGTCAACTTTGTCTGTTAATTGCGTGATTTTCAAGTTGGTTTGGCCCATTTTAGTTATAATATCCAGACCAAATTTTTCTAATATTGAAGAAAAAGCGCTCATTTTTTTATCGAACTCTTTTAGGGAACTAGATAAATCTTCTGCATTTGAATCCATTCATTTCACTCTGAGGTATTAAATATTAATATTCTATTAATCCTAAAAATTTTAGGGAGAATATTATATAAGATCAATTTTTTATTCTTTTTATATAAGTAAATAATTAATACACAAAAATATAAATCCAAGTTTTTTGGGTTAATTATTAATACTTATCAAATTTCTGTGATTACCTTGATTCAATATATCAATATTCTCACCCGTGACGGTAAATCGTTATTATTTCAAAATTACGGCAGTTCGGATGTCGATAGGGACTTGTTAGCGGGATTTTTGAGCGCTTTCTCGGGTTTCATGAAGGAGATAAGTCAGAGCGACATCAAATCTACAGCTACAGATGAATTCAAATATTTTTACACCATAATTGATGAGATTATAATCGTAGTTTGTACAGATCTTGAAGACGATGACGCAGTAGTTAATACGAAAATTACTACTATAAGAGTTAAGTTTATAGAACAGTATGGAGCAATTTTAAAGAGTGGTGAGTGGTCAGGAAATCGTTCGATATTTGCAGATTTTGGAAAGGAAATCGATGACACTATCCTTGGCGAGATCAAGGTATCAATAATCGGTCTGGGAGGTGTCGGTAAAACTACACTCCTACGCCTTATTTGTGGTGTAGATATAAACTTAGAATATCAGCCAACAATAAATGTGGATATCGCGAATTATGATGGAGCTGAGTTAGGCGTAGATCGCACTATTATGCTATGGGACTTTGCTGGGCAATCGAATTACAGAGCCCTCTGGCCAAGTTTACTTGATAGTACTGAAATAGTTCTTTTAGTACTTGATTCTACCTATGAATCTTTAAATCCCACTAAAGAGATTATTCACGATATTTTAGAAAAACATTATAAGGATACTTTAGTTATTGGAATTGCAAACAAGCAAGACTTGCCCAATCGACTCACACCTGAATTCTGTGAGAAAATTCTCTCCGAAATAAAAAGAGATCCTCCTATAAAAGTTCACGGAATGGTTGCTATTAAACCTATGTATCAAAAGAAGATACACGCAATTTTAAGTGACGCGATAAATAAGGTTTACCAATAGTTCTAAACCGAATTAGTAATCTTAGTGAAAGCAAAAAAATTTAAGAATTTCATAATTATTGCTTATTATTTGATATTTTGTTATTGTGATGAAATTGATTGATTTTGAATTAGAGGATATATCATTTATTGATAGTGGAGAATATAAAACGCTAAAATTACCCAAATTAACTAAAGAAGAGAAAAATCTGATTGATCCAATTGTTGCACCAACCTCCGGTTTAAGAATTCAAATTCTTGATCAAATCGAAAAAAAAGGAAAAAAGAAGTTACTATTAACTAATAGAAAGCTTTTCCTGTTTCTCCGAGTGTTTAAAGCTATTAGCCAAGAATATAAAGAGATGAAAAAGGGTAAAAACCTTAAAATATTAATCGTTACAGATAATAGGCCAACAAAAAGCATTTTATTAGAGTATTGCTCTCAGATATTTGCTTTTGATGGCTATGAAATTTACCATCAAGAGGATGAATCAGGAGAATCTAGGATTTCTGCTCCTTATGGCGCTGCTTCTGTTACTTTAATGGAAAATATTAGCTTAGTTATTGTTTTAACTGCTTCTCATAATGAGTTGTCGTGGAATGGAATTAAATTTTATATTGATTATCCAATGCCAATGTCTGGAGATTTATTTAAAGAAATTTCTAATAAGGCGCTCACTTTTAAAGAGATAAACTTTGATCCTAAATATAAACCCGTCTTAGTAGATGCTGAAAAGAAAAATAACGACTATGTAATAAGTCTAGTATCAAATGTTTTAGAAATTGAAAGCATAAAGAATAAAAAACTAGTAATTTGGCCTTATTTGGGAAAGGCTAGAGGCATTGTTACCTTATTTAAACAATTAGGGGCTGAAGTTATTCTAATTGACGAGGAAATAAATCCTCCGAACCCGATAAAGGAACTTCGAGAAGATAAATTGAAAAAGGTCATGGAATCAGAAGGTTCAGAAATTGCTATCCTTTTAGATGCCGATAGAGATAGAATCGCTCTATACGTTAAACAAAATGATAAATATTGTTATTACATTCCCAATGAGATATATTCCGCTCTACATAATATATTAGCTAACACATACAAAAAGAAAATCATTAATGTGAGAACCATCCCAAGTGATTTAAGAGGTGATGATACTAGTTTTATAAACATATTAACTGGTGTAGGATATAAACATTTGGGCGTAATTTTGTATTTTTTATTGGGAATAGAGGTCGATAAATCAAAAGTAGATAAAGCTATTCTGTATTTTGAAGATGAAAATAATAATTTAAGAAAAATTAATAACGCAGAACCTTTAAAACGACAATTATTTGAACTAATACAAAAAAACAACTTATTCGAGGAAGAATTTTTAATCGTAATGTGGGAGGAATCAGGAGGACATACGCTTAATATACTCAATCCCATTAAAACTGATGAATTCGAAGATTTCCAATTTAATTATCAGTTCCCAATTATCGCGGATAAATATCCCGTCCCTGCCTTAGTGCTAATAACGGAATTAATCGCTCGAGGCCATAAAATCTCGAAATCAATTGATTGGTCAATTAAAGGAATAAATAGAACCACTCCTGCGATTGACAAGGAAAAAATTAAAATCATGAATAATTTTGCGAAAAACGACAATAGAACCGTCTTAATTAAGGATAAAGAGTACAAAGTGAATGTGTTATCGGATAATATTAATAATATAGATATTTTTCAGTTAAAAAGTAAAAACTCAACTTTATATTTTAGACCAAGTGGTACTGGTCCAGAACTGCGGTTTTATATATTTGGTGACCGCGAAACTCATTTAGAAGAATTAAAAGCAGTGCAAGATTATATAAAATTACATTATTCTTAACTCTTGAAATGTTCAAATTAAAATTTAAAGCGTAAATATTATGAAAGATGAAAGAAAAAAACTATGGGAACCTTCTGAAGAATGGATAAAAAATGCCAATATAACACGGTTTATAGAGTTTGTTAATAGAGAATATGGACAGGTAATTAAAGGGGGAAAAGACCTATATAAATTTTCTGTCGATAAAATAGAAGATTTCTGGGATGCAATGTGGAGATTTTCTGATATAATCGCATCTAAACCTTATGATAAAGTGGTAGAGGATTTAAGCGTTTTCCCTGGCACCAAATGGTTTCCTGGTGCTCGTTTAAATTTCGCAGAAAATCTACTGAAGTATAAAGATGATCAATTAGCTTTTATATTTCAAGGCGAAACTAAAGTATCCAAACAAATGACTTACAAAGAATTAAATAAAACTGTAGCTCGTTTAGCAAAATCTCTTAAGGAATTGGGTGTTAAAGTAGGGGATCGAGTTGTTTCTTATATACCAAACTTAATTGAAACTCCTGTTGCCATGTTAGCAGCAGCAGCGATTGGAGCAACTTGGGCGTCATGTGGCGCTGAATTACAACCTAGCGCTGTTATAGATAGATTTGGCCAAATCGAGCCAAAAGTCTTGTTTACTGTAGATGGCTACTTTTATCGAAATAAAGAATTCAATATCATTTCAAACGCCAAAGCTGTAGTCGATGCGATCCCATCGATTGAAAAAGTAATTGTTGTTTCTTACATCTCCCAAGGAAAACCTGATATTAGTAGCATTCCTAACGCCGTCCACTGGGACGATTTCATATCTAAAGATGAGGATCCCCTTCTTGAATTTGAGCAATTGCCTTTTGACCATCCCTTATACATTATGTTCTCTTCTGGAACAACAGGAGCGCCAAAATGTCTTGTTCAAAGTGCTGGTGGTGTGTTAATCAATCATTTAAAGGAACTTATCCTTTCAATTGATTGTAAAAGAAGTGATGTAATCAATTATATTACTGCGCCCTCATGGATGATTGTATAGGCTTTCCCTATACCAGCCAAAATGTGGAACTGGCTTATCAGTTCCTTAGCTACGGGCGCAACAATATTCTTGTATGACGGAAACCCCCTGTATCCCGATCCATTAAGGTTTTTTGAATTAATAGAAAAACACAAGATCTCGATATTTGGCACAAGTGCTGCGTATATTCACTATTTAATGGGTCTTGGTGTTAAACCAGCTGAGAAATATGATTTAAGTGCGTTAAGGGAAATATCACAAACTGCATCAACCCTTTCTCCGGAAGGTTTTGAATATGTGTATCAAGAAATTAAGCAAGATCTTTTCTTTAATTCTATTAGCGGTGGAACAGATATTAACGGATGCTTCGCAGGGGCTATTCCGATTCTCCCTGTATATTCTGGTGAATTACAAGGTCGTGCTTTAGCCATGAAAGTTGAATCGTATTCAGGAAAAGCTGAACCAATTGAAGATGAACAAGCAGAACTAGTGTGTGAAGCACCCGCACCTTCGATGCCAACCCATTTCTGGGGCGATGACGATAATATGACTAAATACAAAGCAGCTTATTTTGATTATTACAAAGATGTAGGTAAAATGGTCTGGAGACATGGCGATTATATTGTAATTCACAGTGATACTGGTGGGATTACTTTCTGGGGAAGATCTGATGCGGTTTTAAAACCCTCAGGTGTCAGAATAGGTACGGCAGAAATTTATAATATCGTCGAACAATTACCAGAAATAGCGGATTCGTTGGTTATTGGTCAAAAATGGGGAGGAGATATCCGTATAGTTATGTTTGTACTACTTAATAAAGGTTTTGAGTTAAATGATGACTTAAAAACGAAGATCAAACAGACTCTAAGAGCAAAAACTTCTCCAAGACATGTTCCACGCTTGATCTTTAAAACTCCTGAAGATGGCATTCCCTATACCTTTAGCAATAAAAAAGTCGAAATTGCAGTCACAAAAATTATCCATGGAATATCCATTGCTAATCGTGGCGCGCTAAGAAACCCGGAATCATTAGATTTCTACGAGAAGATGAAAGAAGAACTAAAATAAAATAAAATTTTCTAATTTTTTTTTAAAAATTACTTTTCTAAATATGCTCTTTTTCTTTGTAAGCTATTTTTATAATTAGCAAGCATTTCACGCATTAAATCCATTCCTAAATAAATGTTATATCCTACACCCTCCCATTCACTATCAGTACGCCATATTTTATATGGAATATTAAAGCTTTCTTTAATTTGTTGTATAAATTTAGTGCTACCACTTGTTATTATTGTAGTTCCGACTTTACCATCTCCGTCATAATAACCGAGAAGAAAAGCCAAATACAATCCTCTATTAGCCAAATCAGGTAATTCTATATTTTTTGATTTCATTTTTCCAACAATAAAACCATGATTAATTAGATAACGAGCAAATTTATCGTTTACAAACCGGATTCTCACATAATTAGTTAATTCACCTTCTCTTCTGATTTCACTCTCTTTATGTTCTAAATTGAAACCGATAGTATTTGCAAATTTATCTAGTAAATCTCTCTCATCATCTTTGTGTAATTCAACCCCAAATCTTATGGATTCACCATGCTTGGAAAGCCAACCTTCTGCATATAACCAACCAAGCCAATAACCTTTTTCTTTTGTATCTATTAACTTAAAATAATCAATTTTTAAATTAGGATGGAATCGAAATATACCAAATATAGATCTTGGTAAATCATTCAATTTTTGATAGTTATTTATTAAAAGTAATGCTTCTTCACAAATACCTCCAAAATAATTTATAAGGCTTTCAGAATATTCATATAGAATTTCTAGTGAGATCAAATAATTTGGATTTTTCTTAATTTGATATCTTTTTTTTCTTATGTGGTTTTTTGATTTTCCTAATAATATTCCAAATTGCTCATCAGTTAACATTTCTCTCCATAAATTTTCGGGAGAAGTAATTTTTTCTAACTCAGCTTTTAATTCTCTTAGAAAAGTCAGTGTATTATAATCCATATTCAATGATATCTTTAATTTTTTATATGTTGATGATTTATATTACTTAATATCTTATGATCTTTAAAAATATCTACCCAGTAAGGATTTTTTCTTTATAACGGAATTATTTCTTAGAAATTAAACAATCCAGAGTCACTCGATTTCTATGAAAAAATCAAAGAAGAACTAAAATAAAAAAAAAGTTCTAATTATTTTTGTTTTCTTTTTTTCCATTTAATTATTTAATAATAAGTATCAGGATAAGAATTTTCTTTAGGAAACAAAACATCAACTATTTCACATGATTCGTATTTTACTTTAGCATCTTTCATAATATGTTTTATCTCTTTAAAACTCCTATCTCCTAAGATTAATTTAAACAAAATAGATCCCGGTAATTTAAGATCACAAGAAGTTTCCTTCGGATATCTTTTCTCCATTTTAATAGTAGAAATTTGCCCCTTATTGAAAGATAAGATAATAGTTGTTCTGTAATTACTTATTTTTAAGTCTTGAGTTATACCTTGAAAATCTGAGTTATGGATTCTATTTTCTAATATTGGTTTTATTTTTTCTAAATAAATTTTTAAATCTGGAACCTTTACTTGCCAACCATAAGTGTCATAAGATGTTCCTCCAAGTTCACCAATAAATTCAGCTAAATCTGTATCCTCCCTAACAGCCAAGTCAACTCGATCCGGATTTTCAATACTTGCGATTTCTTTCATAAATTGAAGTATTTTAATTCCACATTCGCGAGTTATATGTGATGTTTTAATATCATATCCTAAATTATCATAAGACTTTCCGAATGTGAAATATACTACCGATTTTCCACCCGTCTCAATTATATATGTTGAAGTTTTAAATTCGTTATAATTATCATTAAAGAATTTAGAGATGAAGCAATCTTTATCAAAAATATTTGTGATAAAGAAATCCCCGTAATATTGGTTATATTTATTTTCAATAAAATCAATATCGTTTAAGTCTGCTTTTCTAATCTTTAAAAATTCCAAATCATCTGAAGGGATTTTTAATTGTGATAAAAATATTCTATGATCAAGAGGTATAGCAAATTCATAGCCTAATTTTCGATAATAATAAGGGATACCTCTTATAACAGATATAAGATATCCATTCTCTGCCATAATGCGTTCATAAAGGTTATTTAACTCAACAATTAATTCTTTCCCACGATATTGTTCTAATGTTCCAACAAATCCCATCTCGCATACTGGAATGTTGATACTCTCAAATCTCCATTCT
>Ga0209978_10000916_pt1 | contig 11780 bp, 9 predicted proteins | sample BentaG_FD_182805 | JGI IMG/M metagenome (GOLD analysis project Ga0209978, IMG submission 182805) | Deep subsurface microbial communities from South Atlantic Ocean to uncover new lineages of life (NeLLi) - Benguela_00093 metaG (SPAdes)... | ecosystem: Environmental > Aquatic > Marine > Oceanic >...
AAAGGAGGACATTAAACTCTAAAAATTATGAAAAATATAAGCAATGAAGTTCTTAAAAAAATAAAAGATAATAATATTAAACCAAAACCCCGCTGGTACTTTATAACTAAAAATTATTTTATCTGGTCGATATTTGGAATTTCGATAATCTTAGGTAGTTTCGCCTTTAGTATGGTTCTGTTTATCATCAAACAACTTGATTGGGATATCTATCACTATATAGGAGACAGCTTTTTAAAAACTATTTTTATAAGCTTGCCCTACCTCTGGTTAATGTTTCTAATCCTATTTACTGGAGTGGCTTACTATAATTTTATTCACACCAAAAGAGGTTATCGATCCAAATTTATATCAATCCTCTTAATTAGTTTGATAATTAGTATTATTTTAGGAACCGGCCTTTATTTTAATGGCTTTAGTGAGAGATTAGAAAATGTCTTTTCAGAAAAAATTCCCTATTACAATAGATTAGTTTATTCCTGTGAAAAACAATGGATGCAGCCTAAAAGAGGGCTTTTAGCGGGAACAATTATAGAAACAGAACTTCCTGAAAATAATTTTAAGCTCATGGATTTAGACAATAACCGCTGGAAAATCGAGGCTAGTAAAGTTATCTGGAAAGGGAAAACAACCCCTATAATTGGTTTAAAAATAAAACTTATTGGTAAATTAATAGATGATAATAATTTTAAGGCAATGGAAATCAGGCCCTGGCAAAAAGGTCAGAGAAAATTTATAAAGGGGGAAAATCGGTAATATTTTATTTTCCTGATTATTCCCATTCTAAATTTATTGATTGTTGATTCTCTATTCCTATGTTTAAATCTAATTTTCTATCGTTTTTTAAATCACTAAGTAGTTTGTTCTTTGTTTCGTTAAATTGAGCACTATACTGGGGATCAACTGAAAAAGCAGCAGGAAGTTTAAGTTTTAAGAAATCTGCCTTTTTCCCATTTTTGCTAATTGAAAAATCTAAATGTGGACCTGTAGACAAACCAGTAGATCCTACATAACCTATTATTTCTCCCTGTTTTACTTTCTGACCTTTTATTAAACCTTTGGCAAAACGGGAAAGATGGCCATAATCGCTTACATAATTATTGGGATGGCGAATTTTGATGTAATTTCCGTAACCATTTTCCCAACCAACATAAATAACCGTACCATCTCCGATAGTGGAAACTGGGGTTCCAGTAGGAGCAGCATAATCGATAGCCAGATGAGGACGCCAAATTCTCAAGATTGGATGTAAACGGTTTTTAGAAAAATAAGAACTGATATATTTATAGTTTAAGGGAGCTCGCAAGAAAGCCTTCCTTAACGATTTTCCTTCTTCAGTATAATAATCTATATATCCGGTTGGGTCCTCAAACAGAATGGCGGTATATTTACTCAGAAGTTCACCCTCATATTGAGCAGCAAGTATCTTCCCCCAACGATAGAAATCCCCTCTATACTGTTTTTCTACCAAAATTTTAAAGGTATCTCCCTCTCTGCATTCAGTAAGAAAATCGATCTGCCAGGCAAATATCTCGGCTAATTGTAGGGCTAACTGGGGCGAATCTGCACATTCTAACATAGATTCATAAAGAGAATATTCAATCTTCCCTTCAAGCCGAACAACTTCTGTGCGGACTTCTTCTTTAGTTACCTTTAAATCTTCTAAATCAGATGTAGGAACATCTATGCAGTAAATATCAATAGGATTGGGCTTATAAATAAATTCCGTTACCTTTCCTTCAGGGTTATACTTCAAAGAATACTCACTGCCAATAGGAAGATAGCTAAAGTCCACTACAGATTTGACTTTTTCTTGCAAACTGAGTATCTCAGCAGCTGAAATTCCCTCTCTAATTAGAGATTCGTAAATGGTGTCTCCAGCTTGTATATTACCACTAATAGTAACTATTTTTTCCTCTTCTTTTTCTTCGTCTTGTATCTCTTCTTCTTGTATCTCTTCTTGTAGAGATATTTCTTCTTCAAGTATCTCGGAACCCTTTTCCTCCACTACCACTACTACTGATTCTAAAATCTCTTCTGAAGCAGGAAGAGATTCATTAGCTTGTTTTATGGGAAATAAGGGAGGAATTTTAAAATAAATTGCTCCTATAATTAACAATATGATAAATAGTCCACCAATAATTATTTTTATTTTTTTTGCTCTTCTTTTTTTGTAGGAAGAAGCATGGTGATAAGAATAATAGTAATATTTTTTCTTTGGCAAGACTTTTAGTATCCCCTTACAATTAAATTAGTCGTTAGTGAATAGTGAATAGTCGTTAGTATATCGTATCACGTATTGCGTATGCGTTAAAGAAATTAGGATTCAGGTGTAGGGGCACAATGTATTGTGCCCATTCCTATATTGCTACTTTTTTTTCTGTGAGCACGATGCATCATGCCCCGATAACAAATTACGGGCAGACACAAGTTCTACTCCTACTTTTTTCTCTCTTCTATTCTCTTATACTATATATTATACATTATAATATATGAAATAAATATATACTATAAATTCGTATCGCGTATTGCGTATCGAGTATCGAGTTAAAGAAAAAAGGGCTAAAGAAAAAAGAAGATAGGAAAACAAAAGCAATAAATATTCTTTTCTCTTTCTTACTACCGCACTAAAGTTTACATTAACAATACTTTTTTAATTCACTTACATAACAATCATATACTCTATTATTAAAACATACAAATATAATTTTTTTTACAAAATTATTTCTCTTTAAAAAATTTATAGTCTCGGTCACAGCGATTTTGGTAGCGGGCTCCAGAGGAAATCTATATGCTCCAGTGCTTATTGAGGGGAAAGCCACTGTTTTTAGCAAATGTTTTTCTAATAAGGTAAAACAACTCTGATAACATTTAACAAGATACTCGTCTTCTTTATAATTTCCACCTCTCCAAATAGGGCCTACAGTATGAATCACCCATTTAGCAGGTAATCGATAACCTCGAGTTATCTTCGCTTCCCCGGTAGAACATCCTTTTAACTTACGACATTCTTCTAAAAGCTCAGTACCAGCCACTCGATGAATAGCTCCATCTACACCGCTACCGCCAAGAAGGGAATTGTTGGCTGCATTAACTATGGCCTCTACCTGTTGTTTGGTAATATCACCTTGCACAACCTCAATTCTTTCAAGCATATTGCTCTACTCCTTATTGTTAAAAAAATTAAATAAAATTAGTCGTTAGTTCTAAAAACAAGCTTTAATTTGTCGGTATACAGCTAAAAATTTAAAACTAAAAGTGAAAAACCATAATTCAAAACGTAAAACTTTTTCTCTCAATACTAAATTTTAAGTTTTAGTTTCTGCTTCTTTATCTTTTCGTTTTTGTTATATAATATGCGAGATGAGAAAGAAAAAATCAATATATAAAACAATATATTCAAATTTTAAACTTTGAGCTATGGCTTTGCGTTTTGCGCTTTTCGTTTTTCGCTATATCCTATATACGAATTAGGGTTTACAGAAATATGGAAAAAAGAAATTCCTATACAATTAAAGTAAAATTATTTTTTACATTTTATATAAGTATTATTAAAATACCTATCTGTCATAGAAGCAATGTAGTCCACTATTACCTGTTCAGGTAAATTGCTATTTATATAATCTGCTCCCTTGTTTTTCCCCCTATTGAAAATCCATTCTTTAAATATTAGAGATTCTTCCTCGCCCCGATTAAGAGCACTAAGAAATTTTTCAAAAAGAAATTTAAAGGCGGTTTTCAACTTCGTTTTTTTCCCTTTTAGTCTAGAGCTTTTATATATCCTTTCGGTGTTAAATTGTTTCAATTGAAAAACTTTTTCAGCAATATCAGATGAAAAAATTATCTCGTCACGATTATGGGAATTAATTATGATATCAGTTACCAGGGAATTTATAATGTCTGTATTGCTTTCCCCTAATTTTCTCTTAATCCCTTCTGGCAATTCACTCTTTAATAAAATACCCATTCGTATCGCATCTTCGAAATCCTGCCCTACATAAGAGATGGCATCTGACATCCGAACTACACACCCTTCTAAAGTTGCTGGCACTATCTGTATCTCTCTCCCTTGGGATTTTTTCTGGCAATAATCCGTTAAATCGGCTTCGGTTTTATCTCTGTCCGGTTTTAAATATTTCTCGTTAATCTCACCATCATGAGAGAGAATTCCATCTCTTACTTGAAAGGTTAAGTTCATCCCTCTGCAGGAATCAGCAAGTTTGTCGACTATTCTAAGGCTATGAACATTATGAAAAAACAAACCTATTTTTCTTTGTTGACAAATTTCCTGAAGAATTTCCTCTCCATCATGTCCAAAGGGAGCATGTCCTAAATCATGACCAAGGGCAATGGCCTCAATAAGATCAAGATTTAACTTTAAAGCTTTCCCTATGGTACGGGCTATCTGAGAGACTTGTAAAGTATGGATGCTCCGATTAGACAACTGTTCGTCAAAACTTGTGGCAAAATATATAACCTGAGTCTTCCCTGTATATCTACGAAATGAACCGCTGTATAATATATGATCTCGGTCCCTTGAATAAGGGCCTCTAAAAGGATGAGATATCTTGTGCTCTCTTCTGGCTTCACAATTTTTCGTAGCAAAAGGAGAAAGGTATCTATCTTCAAAATCAAGGATTTCTTTTTTAAAGCACTCTTCATTCATAATTTTTTCTCCTAAATAAAATAAAAAAATACGGTGAGAAGAAAACTTTTTGCTTTGCCTTTACTTTAACAACAGACTTGTATTTATTATTTTATAGAATTGTAATGAATTCTGCAAGTATTTATCTCGTATCGTGTATCGCGTATCGCGTTAGAATGCAGTGATGGGTAATGGGTAACGAGAAAAGAGTTAGTTGGTTAACTGGTTAGTTGGTTTAGGAAATAGAAGAAAGAATGAAATAGACTGTAAACCGAAAACTGATAACTGAAAACCTATATTTAAAACTAGCGACTATTCACTATTAACTAACGACTAAATTAATTTGCTAATTAGCAAATTAATTTTATCCCTTCACTGAACCAGCTAAAATACCTTTCACAAAATAACGTTGTAATCCTAAAAAGAGAACTAAAGGAAGGACCATAGAAACAAAGGCAGCAGCAGTAAGCAGTTCCCAATCCTGACCATAAGAACCGACTAAAGCACTTATTCGTACGGTAAGAGGGGCCACATCCGGTGTCCCTCCTAAATAAACCAAAGCTACTAAAAGATCATTCCAAACCCACAAGAACTGAAAGATAGTAACGGAAGCAATTGCGGGAACAGAAAGAGGCATTACTATTTTAATAAATATCTGAAAAGGAGTAGCTCCATCTATAGATGAAGAATCGAACAATTCACTGGGAAGGCCAGAAATAAAAGTATATAATAAAAAAGTCATAAGAGGGAGGCCATAACCGGTATGAGCCAACCATATTCCCGGAAAAGTACCCACTATCCCCAGGTTGCTAAAAATACGAAGAATAGGTATCATGGTCATTTGTAGAGGAATCACCAATAAACCAACTAAAAATATAAATATTAATTTGCGTCCCGGAAATTCCATCCAGGCAAAGGCATAAGCCGCAAAAGAAGCAATTAATATTGGAATAATAGTAGCGGGGATAGTAATTAGTAAAGTATTTATAAAAGCTCCTCCCAGACCAATCTTGGCAATAACCCTTTGATAATTTTCCAGACTATAACAGGTAAAATTAAAAGGGTGTTCAAATACAGTCCACCAACCAGATGCTGCTACATCAGGAGGAGGTCTAAATGAAGTTATTAATAGTCCAACGGTTGGAAGTACCCATATAAAAGCAGTAATAATTATTATCAGATGAAGCGAGCTACTTGAAAATGATATGGCATTTTTTTTCATTATCTTATAGCCTCCTGTTCTCTGAAACGACGGATATTTACAAGTATCATAGGAATTATAAATAAAAGCAAAAGAACGGCAATGGAACTTGCTCTTCCATAGTTTCTAAAAATGAACATCTCTTTATACATTCGGTTGGCAATAACTTCGGTATCGAAATTTCCATTGGTCATTACATAGACAATATCAAATACTTTAAGAACATTAATAGTCATAGTGGTAGCTACTACTGCAAGTGTGGGTTTCATCAAAGGCAAAACAATTTTCCAGAATATTTTAAATTCGGTGGCGCCATCTACCCGAGCTGCTTCTAATAGTTCTCGGGGTATTCCTTTATAACTCGCGGATAATATTACCATACAAAATCCAGTCCATATCCATACCCCTACCATAATTAAACAAAAGTTATTAAGCCAGGGTCTGATAATTAGCCAGGGTAAGGGTTCTAATTGAAAAAATGAACGAATTGCATTAAGAATACCAGTCTGAGCAGCAGAAACCGGCCTATAAGCGTAAACGAATTTCCAAATTACTCCGGCACCTACGAAGGAAATAGCCATAGGCATAAATATTAACGACTTCACAATCGATTCATATTTAACTTTATCTAATAATATAGCTATAATCAATCCTAAAAAAACAGTTAGGGGAACAAAAAACGCTATCCATAAGGCATTGTTCCGAAAGGAAATAAGCATAGTCTCATTGGTAAAACAATAGATATAATTTTTAATACCTATAAAATTTTCTGAATTATAATCAAAAAAGGAAATATACAAGGTGTTAATTGAGGGATAGACTAAAAAAAAGAATAAGAGAAATGCTGCCGGAGATATATACAACCATGGGGTAATTTTTTTTGTACGTATCACAAACTTCTTTCCTTTCCAAACATCATTATAACAAATATTTTACTGTAATCGTAGGCTGGATTTATATTTTAAACAAACCCAGCCTACGAAAATAAAAAATTATCGGTTTATCCTATCGCCGATAAGCATCTAAAGCAGTGGTCTCAATAGTCATAAGCACTCTTATCAAGGGTACACCGCTTACATAGTTTAATATCTCAGTCCAGAAAGAACCACTTCCTACTGCACCAGGCATTAAGTCAGAACCATCAAAACGGAAAGTTGAAGCATTAACTAATATTTCAGCAGCTTTGCGGGTCAAATCGTCAGGATAGACAGCAGGATTCACTTGTTTATTGGCAGAGAGTTTTCCTAATTCACCAACCCATATTTCCTGAGCTTCTGAGGAAGCAATATATTCCATAAATGCCCTTGCATCAGGAGTATCATTGAACATTGCAAACATATCCGCTGCTCCCAAAGCAGGAGTTCCGTATTGAGGGTCAATGGACGGGAAGGGGAAGAAATCAAAATCTTCTCCCGGAACTAAATTTGGGAAATGGTCAAGTATAAAACTTTTAATAAAAGTGGCTTGTTTATGCATATAGGCATTTGGTGGGCTAGTAAATAAAGCATCTGGTGAATCACCAAAATTAATAGTAAGCACTGCATTGGGGCCACCATAGACATACTTCTCGTTTAAAGCAATCTGGCCAAATAGTTCAAAAGCCCTTTGTACCCTATCATCAACCCAGGAAATTCCATGGGAAACCCATAAATCATATACTTCAGGCTCTACGGTACGGAGCATAATGTCTTCGATCCAGTCTGTCCCAGCCCATCCGCTGGCACCACCACTTTCAAGACCAATAGCCCAGGGAGTATTACCGTCTGCTACCATCTTATCGGAAAGAGCGATCATTTCATCCCAGGTAGTAGGTACAGTATAACCAGCGGCTGCAAAAGCTTTAGGATTATACCAGACCAAGCTTTTTAGGTCAGCAGAAAGAAATATACCATGAAGTTTACCTTTATAACTCCCTAAATTTATCCAGGTCGAGGGGTAGTCGCTCTTTAAAGTATCCACATCCATAAAAGTACTTAAATCAACTAACTTACCACTTCGGGCAAATTCTACCATCGCTCCTGGATTAGGTAATGTGGAAACATCAGGTGGATTACCGGCTTCCACTCGAGTAATCAGCACTGCCGGATCTCGAGAACCAGCTAACACCACATCAATATCATTTGCGTCCTCAAAAGGTTTCACCATCTTATCAAATGCTTCTAATTCTGCTCCTGCCCAGAGACCATATACATTTAATACTCTAGTTGCTGCGAATGTTCCTGCAGAAAACATTCCTATTAGCAATACTACTAATATCACAAAACTAATTTTCTTAAACATTTTCTTTCCTCCTTTATTTTTTAAAAAATATCTTTCCTAATTTTATATTTCTAACTTCAACACCTCCTCTAAAATTAGTCGCTAGTGAATAGTCGTTAGTCGTTAGTATTAAAAACAAGTTTTTAGTTTCCGGTTTATAGTTTACAGATAGCATTTCTGCGCACTGACAAATCAGGGCTTGCAATAACCTTCTAATAGATTCCCGCTTCCACGGGAATGACAGAATTGAGAAATTTGTAACTCGCAACCTGTAATTTGCAACCTGCATTTTAACTGGTAAATTGGCTAACTGGGTAACTGGATAACCATACGTACGAGATACGAGATACTTATTTGCTATTTCGCTTTCACTTTCTGCCTGCACCTAAACGCTATACGCTCTACGCTATACGCTAAAATGTTACCAACGAAAGGCAGATTTAATAGCCACCCTTCCTTTAGATTTAAAAATAGGAGTTTTGAAAACTTCACTTAATACTAATTCAGCTGCCCCAATAATCCACCCCTCCTCTCCAGGTTGAAGAGGAGCAATCTTAATTTCCTTTTTAAAAGGAAAATTATCCCTAATTACTTTTAGCATAGTTGGAAAAATTAATTCACTTGCTTTGACTCCTTCTCCACCCACTACAATTAATTCAGGGTCAAAAAGAGAAATAAGGTTAACTATTCCCATGGCTAAATTTTCCCCTACTTCTTGAAAAATATTCTTTGAGATAACATCCCCTTTCTGAGCAGCCTTAAGAACTGTATCAACCGTGATAGAATTTAAATCTTCTTTCTTTTTTAAAAAATCTTTTATTATAGTTTCCCGCTGGTTAGATAAAGCTTCTTTAATTTTATTGATAATAAATTGATCAGAAGAAAAAGTTTCCAAACAACCTCTTTTTCCGCAATAACACAAGGGACCATCTTTATCTATAATTATATGGCCAAAATCTCCAGCTCCACCGTATTTTCCGTGATATATATCCCCTTTAATAACTATTCCGGCACCCACACCTTTTCCGATAGTAATGCAAATAAAATTGTTTATTTTTTTACCTACTCCAAAACGTTTTTCTGCTAAGGTTAGTACGTTTACATCTTTATCTACAAATATAGGAAAATTAAATTCCTTTTCGAGAAATTCTTTAAACCTTATTTTTTTCCATCCTAATATCTTAGAAAATACTAAAATACCTTCTTTCTGATTCACTAACCCAGAAACACCAATTCCACAACCAACTATTTTTTCTGCTTTAATATGATTTTTATTGATTAAATCTCGTATTGTTTTTATTAAAACCTCGAGCACTATCTTCTCACTGCTTTTAATCGGACTGGGGATAAAATGCTGGCCTAAAACCTTTGACTTCATATTCACTAATCCAATAATAATGCCATCTAAACCAATTTTTATTCCCAGAACAAATCTATTGTTGCAATTAAATTCAAGTAGAATTGCCCTTCTCCCTCCGCTGGATTCTTCTTCTCCTGTCTCGTATATGAGTTCTTTCTTAATTAAATCTGCAACAATATTGGAAACGGTAGATAATCCCAAATCAGTAATCTCAGAGATCCTGGTCCGAGAAATGGGCCCGTAATTTAGAATTGTATTAATTACAATAGCTCTATTTAATTCTTTAATTAATTGCTTATTGCCTCGACGAATATTATCCATAATATTTTAATATTTTTGATATTTATCCTGACATATTATTTTTTTAAAATATTTTTTTTAGATACTTTCTTCACTGAAGCAAGTATCTTATTTTATTATTCTATACCCTGTATAAAAAATCCTTCTTTTTTTAAAAATTTTTTCCAATTTTTTTTCAAATCGGAAAAATGAGGAGTAAATTAGGAGATATCAATTTAATTTGTAGCTAAAAATCGCTCATTTTGATTTTCGATATTTATTTTAGAAACTATTAAATAAATTTAAATAATCTTTTAGCAAGCGGGTAATTAAAAAATTCTTTCTAACGTATTCCTTACCTGAAGTACCCATCTTATTAGCAATTTCTGAATCCTTTAAAAGATGTATAACTCTTTCAGCACATTCAGAAATATCACCAACCAAATATCCTGTGCGACGGTTATCTACTTGCAAAGGAATTCCACCTACATTAGCCGCTACCACAGGTTTCCCTTTCCATAATGCTTCGGTAATCACTAATCCAAAACCTTCTCTTAAGGATTTCTGAATAATTACATCTGAAGCTCTCTGAAAGGCATTAACCTCTAAATTTCCTATTCCGTTTAAATTAGATAGGAGGTGGATATCGTAATCTTCACCAGCATGTCGGGCAGTTTTTTCGTAATACTCCCAGCCCTCCGGATCATCATTGGCCATTGAAGCAATAAGTACCAATTGTATATCTTTTACTTCTCTCTTTACTATCCTGTACATATCGATAACCCCTAAAGGGTCTTTCCAGGGATCGAATCTGGAAACTTGAGTTATAATTGGTCTATCTGGATCTACTTTATATTTTGTTACAATATTTTCAATCTCTTCCTGATCTAAATCCATATTCTTAGGACTTAAGGGATCGATAGCTGGAGGGATTATGGCAATATTTTTTAATTTAAGGTCATCTTTTACATACTCTTTTAAAGTAAATATAGTAGCATCATATTTTTCAATGAAAGGTTTAATAAATTTCCATATTTCCCCCTGAGCACTTGTAGGGTCAATATGAAACCGCCAAATCCATTTTCCTTTCTTCTCTTGCCGATAATTCAATATTGCCACTGGCTGAGGATCGTGGATTAGCACAAAATCGTATCCGCCTTCGAATAATTTCTCATTTAGTTGATTATTTTTTAAAAATATTTCTTTCATCTCTTTAGTAAATGGGACATCCATCCCCTGCAAGCCATTGTGTATACTCTTGGTTACATTAAAAAAATCGTCTGAACCTTGTATTACCTGCCATTCAGTATCTATCCCTACATCTTGCATTAAAGGAACTAAGGCAGATAAAATCTCTGCTACTCCCCCTCCAAATGAGGTAGCATTTATATGAACTACCTTTTTCCCTTTTAGAGGTAAAGCTAATTTCTTAATACTTTCAATTTCTTCCTTTCCTACAATATCGAGATAATCATCAAGTAATTTGCCTTCAGTTTCGACAATTTCTAACATATTTTCCCTCCTTTATCTCTATAAATTTATTATGTTTCATATTACGTGATATATTGTGTGTATTACATTCTATTTTATTTTTACGGATTTAATAAATCAATCTCCATTAAAACGAAAAGCGAAAAACCATAATTCAAAACTCAAAACCTTTTCATAAATTATAAATTTTAAGTTCTGTTTTTATTTCTTTAGTTTTTCATTTTCGTTATGTTATAATACACCGGATAAAATACTTAAAACTCAATATACAATAATACATAGTTAAATTTTAAATTTTGAGCTATGGCTTTGCGTTTTGCGCTTTTCGTTTTTCGCTATATACTAATTTACCTATCCGCTAAACGCTCTACGCTAGTTAAGAAAGCAATCGGACATTTAGAACAATCCGGATTCTTGATGGTACATATAGTTTTCCCGAGCATTACAATCTGAGCGTGAAATTCATTAAATAATTCTACATTCCTGTCTAAATTCTGACTGAAAAATTCCTGTATCTGGTAGTATGTAGAATCTTTCGAAATTAA
>Ga0209978_10000917_pt1 | contig 11773 bp, 9 predicted proteins | sample BentaG_FD_182805 | JGI IMG/M metagenome (GOLD analysis project Ga0209978, IMG submission 182805) | Deep subsurface microbial communities from South Atlantic Ocean to uncover new lineages of life (NeLLi) - Benguela_00093 metaG (SPAdes)... | ecosystem: Environmental > Aquatic > Marine > Oceanic >...
AGTAGACTATTTTCTATCTCATAACCGCGGTATAAAAAATAGAAACGACGATTCTGTCGTATTCTATTTGAAAGATTCTCCAACCATTATACGCCGTTCGAGAGGATATGCACCCTACCCAATACTCCTTGACCGTAAACTCGAACCTACTCTTGGGGTTGGTCCAGAGTTGAAAAATACCTTCTGCTTAGCAGAAGGGGAAAAGGCGTTTATCTCACAACATATAGGTAACCTCGAGAATTTAGAGACTTTTGAATTCTATAAGGAAATGATAAACAAATTCAAGCACTGGTTCAAGATAGAACCCCAAATAGTTGCTTACGATTTACATCCAGACTATTTATCCACGAGATTCGCAAAAGAACTTACAGGAGTGAAGTTAATTGGAGTTCAACATCACTGTGCTCATATAGCAAGTTGTATGGCTGAGAATAGAATTAAGAAAAAGGTGATCGGGTTATCATTTGATGGAACAGGCTATGGGACAGATGGAAGGATATGGGGATGTGAATTTTTAGTTGGAGACTACAATGGGTTTGAAAGAAAAGGTCGGCTCAGGTATTTACCGTTGCCAGGTGGCGAGGTAGCTATAAGAAAACCTTACAGAATAGGCATTGCATATGTCCTCTACCTTTTGGGAAAAGATAGGTTAAAAAACGAGCTGTTTAAAGGAATTGATAGTCGGGAGATAGAGGTGATAAAGAAACAGATCGATCGTGATATAAATTTAACCTGGACTTCGAGTTTAGGCAGGCTCTTCGATGCGGTCTCTGGAATACTGAGAGTCTGCAGTAGTATAACCTTTGAGGCACAGGCCGCAATGGCTCTCGAGTATGAGGCAAAAGATACAATTCTATCGCCATACGACTATGAAATAGTTGAGAAAAATGGATGTTTCATCATCGAACCAACCAAGATTATCGAGGGGATCCTCTACGATTATTTACATAATATAAATCGGTCTGAAATTTCAACCAGGTTCCACTCCACAATAATTAAATTCTCAAAGGATATCTGTTTAAGGATAAGAAGGGAGACAGGGATTGATAAGGTTGTGCTTTCTGGGGGTGTATTTCAGAACAGGTTATTCTTAGGCGGTATGATTGACGAACTTTCAAATGCAAAATTTGAGGTATTCACGCAGAGATTAGTTCCACCTAATGATGGTGGAATATCCCTGGGGCAGGTGATGATAGCAAACGCTCGTTTACATTAGGTATCGATGATAGCCCTGGGAAAACTGCTCACGGAACTGTTCCTTAAGTTGTTTTTTCTTGACAAATTTTGCAATGAATACTAAAATAATCTTTATACAAGGGAGGAAGATGATGAGAAAATTTATCGTAATTCTGTGCATAGTTTTTCCTTTCAGCCAATCTCTTTCTGGGGTGGGAACTACAACCTATAATTTTCTGAAAATTGGTGTTGGGGCACGTCCAACATCATTAGGAGGTGCCTTTACCGCCCTTGCAAATGGTGTCACTGCTATCTACTGGAACCCTGCAGGATGTATCAACTCAATATATCCTGAAGTTAGTGTAAACTACAACCACTACATAGCAGGCATCAAGAAAGGATATGTTGCCTATGTCGCCCCGATGAGTGAGAGAACTTCTGTTGGAATTGGACTGAACTACATCACCATAGGTGACATGGTTAGGACAGATAAGTGGGGCGATAGTCTCGGTACATTCGGTTCATCAGGGATAGAAGCGACTGTAAGCTGTGCGAGGGTGATTAAAGCAAAGGTCGATTATGTAAAAGTAGAATCTAAAATGATTGAAACATACGAACCGATACTCGTTGTTGGTGGTAGTATAAAAGGTATCTATAATTCAATCTATGAATACAATTCCCATGCGATTGCATTAGACCTCGGGGTATTATACAGACCGAAAATTGAAAATCTAAAAGTAGGATTCTGTATACAGAATCTTGGAGTTCAGACAAAACCTTTCGACGAGGAAAAAGAGAACTTGCCTCTCAACTTCAAATTAGGCGGTGCATACTCATTGATGGATGAGAAATTGACCGCTTCTTTAGACCTGAACCAGTGTATAGATTACCGATTGGTTATCTGTTTCGGTGTTGAGTGGTTCCCTTTAAATCTACTCTCTTTGAGATTTGGTTATAATTCTACTGGCGCCGATTATAAATCTGGCTCAGAACTCGATGTACTCGGTGGACTTTCATTCGGGTTCGGATTGATATGGAAAGAATTCACCTTTGATTACGGATTGATACCTATGGTCGAATTGGGATCTTCAAACAGAATATCGCTCTCTTATAAATTTTAAAGGAGGTTATGTTGTTCGGATGCACCCCTGCACCACAGGGTAAACAGACAAATCCTTTTGTCAGTATCCTTCCCCTCATTTTAATCTTCCTCGTCTTCTACTTTCTACTCATATATCCTAAAAGCAGAGAGCAGAAGAAGCATCAGCTCTTACTCTCAAAATTAAAAAAAGGCGATCAAGTAATTCTATCCTGCGGCATACACGGAAGGGTGGTCGGCGTGACAGATAAGATAGCAGTTTTGAGAATTGCAGAGAATGTCAAAATTGAGGTGGAGAAAGGACATATAGTTACAGTCATAAAAAGTTAAATGAGTTTAAAAATAAGATTATATGGTGATGCTGTATTAAGAAAAAAGTGTGAACCGGTCAAGAATTTCGATGCCGGATTACAGAAATTCATAGATAATTTAGTTGAGACACTTATAGATGCTGGAGGCGCAGGTCTTGCAGCACCCCAGGTAGGGAAGTCGAGTGCAATCATAGCTGTTAACCCTACCCTATTCGATCCGGATAGTAAACCTTTTGTACTGATAAATCCCCATATCGTTGATCAGAGTGGAGAGATTATACAGGAGGAAGGGTGTCTGAGTTTTCCAGGGATTTATGAGGAAGTGAAAAGACCTGCAAGAGTGGTAATTAAAAGTCTGACAAAAGATGGAAAAGAAGTAGAGATGGAAAGTAGGGAAATTCTTGCAAGGGTGTTTGCACATGAGATAGACCATCTTAATGGTATCCTTTTTATAGACCATATCTCACTTGTGAGGAGGGAACTTTTAAAGGGGAAATTGAAAGAACTGAAAAAGAGATGAAAATAGCCTTTTTCGGCACCCCTGACTTTGCAGCCGTATCTTTGGACTTTCTTTTAAAGAATCGTAAAAAGATAATTTTAGCCGTAACACAACCCGACAGACCTAAAGGAAGGGGAAGAAAAATGGACTATACCCCTGTTAAAAAAGTTGCTTTAAAAAATTCAGTTCCTGTGCTCCAGCCAGAGTCACCCAAAAGTGTTGATTTTATTGAAAAACTAAAAGAAATTTCTCCCGACCTCATATTAGTGATATCTTACGGGCATATTTTGAGAGAAGAACTTTTGTTAATTCCACAATTAGAATGTATCAATCTTCATCCGTCACTCCTCCCCAAATACAGAGGTGCTGCGCCAATAAACTGGGCTATAATAAAAGGCGAAAACGAAACGGGTGTTACAACTATGTTTATGACGAAGAGGATGGATGCAGGTGATATTATAGAACAAAGACACGTAGGTATAGAAAAAGATGAAATCGCATCAGAACTCGAAACGAAACTTGCTGAAGAAGGCAGCAAACTTCTTCTTTCAACACTCGACCTCGTGGAAAAAGGTAAAGAAAAACGCACCCCTCAAAATGAGTCCGGTGCTACATACGCCCCCAAACTTGATTTGGAAATGTGTCGAATAGACTGGAGACAAGATGCAGAGTCTATATCAAACCTAATAAGGGGGCTCGCATATACACCCGGTGCTTATACATATTTCAGAGGCAGACGGGCAAAACTTTTGAGGAGTGAATTTAAAAAAGGTGAAACCGTAGAAGAGATGGGTTCAATTATAGTAAAAAAAGGACTCTCTGTGGCGGCTAAAGGAGGAGTAGTTATTGTAAAAGAAATTCAGGTCGAAGGAAAAAAAATTATGAACGCAGTCGATTTCATAAACGGCTACAAACCAAAGCATGGTGAAAAATTCGAATGAACCCAAGGGAAATCGCCTTATCTGTTTTAAATAGATTCGAAAAAACCGGAGTATATCCAGAAAGAAGCCTCAACTCTTACTTTCATAAAGAATACCTTCCTTTTAAAGACAAAAGATTGGCAAAAGAACTTGTCTGCGGAACGATACGATGGAAGAAAAAATTAGACTACATAATAAACCACTTTGTAATGAAAAAGAGATTCAAAACTGATGTGAGAAATATACTCAGATTGGGTGTCTACCAGATAATATTTTTAGATAGAATACCGGACTATGCGACTGTGAACGAATCCGTCAAACTGGTAAGAGATAGAAGACTGAAAAATTTTATAAATGGTGTTCTGAGAAACATTGTGTCGCAAAAAGAGAAACTGCCTCTTCCAGAGCTCGAAAATTCTGTCGGGTCTATCTCGACTTATTATTCTTTCCCTGAATGGCTCATTGAAAAGTGGCTTGCAAGGTTCGGATACAAAGATACCGTTGAACTCTGTGAGTCAAGCAATTCTAAACCCGAGCTTTCCATAAAAGTAAACACATTTAAAACGACACCAAAAAGACTGAAACAATCACTGAAAGCTGGGGGCATTGAAGTAGAGGATGGAAGGTATCTCTCAGAAAGCTTAGTCATAAAGCCAGCGATTCCTCTCTATGAGATGGAACTTTTCAAAGAGGGTAAATTTTTCATACAGGATGAGAGTGCTACATTGGTGGCTTTGATTCTTTGTCCAAAACCAGAAGAGACGGTTGTGGACCTGTGTTCCTGTCCTGGTGGTAAAGTAACCCACATTGCAGAGCTAATGCAGAATTTGGGAACCATAATTTCTGTAGACAAAAACAGGATGAGATTTAAAGAACTTGCAGAAAATGTAGAGAGATTGGGTATTAAAATAATATATCCTGTAGTCTCCGATGGGAGATATTTTTCTTTCAAACACGCAGATAGGGTCTTGATAGATGTTCCATGTTCTGGTCTTGGAACGTTAAGAAAGAGACCAGATTTGAAATGGAACATCACTAAAAAAGGAATAGAAGAGTTATCGGACATTCAATATGCTATGCTACAAAATGTAGCATCACAGATAAAAATTGGAGGGGTAATAGTTTACAGCACATGCACGATTGAGTTTTATGAAAATGAGTATATAGTTGAAAAATTTCTAAAAAATCATAAGAACTTCGTTTTAGACGATATATCCAAGTATATCCCAGAGGAAGTTACTGAAGGAAACTATGTAAAAACCTTTCCACACATACATGGTATAGATGGCTCCTTTGCAGCAAGATTAATAAAGGTAAGATAATGAAAATATAAACACGAATGTTCATTCACTCCGCACTTATGCATAAGTAGGGGCGGGTTGGACAAATTGCACGAATTTCTTTTATTCTTCTTTTTGAGAATTTTTTATATTATTCGTGTGATTTATGGTTGCAATTTTTCCTTGACAAGATTTTTAATAATATTATATTATTTACATTTATAGAATTTAAAAGGGGGTGTAAATTATGCCGGTTTATGTATGGAAAGGCAGAACACCTACAGGAATAGCATCCTCAGGTGAATTGGCCGCAAAGTCAGAAGCGGAGGTCATTTCACATCTCCGTGCAAGAAAAATAATACCCACCTCTGTTAAAACTAAACCCAGAGAGATTACTATACCGTTCCTTGGCGGTAAGGTAGGAACGAAGGATCTTGCTGTGTTTACCCGACAGTTTGCCACTATGATAAACGCAGGGCTTCCCTTGATGCAATGTCTGGACATACAGACACAGCAGGCTACAAACCCTGTGCTCAAAAAAGGTCTAGGTCAGGTGATGACAGATGTAGAAAGTGGGTCAACCCTCGCGGAATCTCTGCGTAAACAGAATAAGATTTTTACCGATCTATATGTTAATATGGTTGATGCAGGTGAAGCAGGTGGTGCACTCGATGTCATCTTGACCAGATTGGCAGGGTATTTAGAGAAATCGGCGGAATTGGCGAGAAAGATAAAAAGTGCGATGATATATCCTGTAATGATTACTGGTGTTGCCCTAATGGCAACTCTCGCACTGCTCATATTCGTGATACCTATCTTTGCAGGAATGTTTGAATCCTTCGGACAGGAACTTCCACTTCCCACCAGAATCGTAATGAAATTGAGTGACATAGTCCGTGGCTACTGGTGGGTGATATTTGCCGTGTTGATAGCTCTCTTCATTGGATTTCGGGCATGGAAAAAGACTTCCGGAGGGAAGAGCGTAATTGACAGAATGATGTTGAAGATTCCAGTGGCTGGCTCCCTCATTCGAAAACAGGTGATCGCAAGGTTCTCCCGTACCCTTGCGACACTCCTATCCAGTGGTGTTCCTATATTAGATGCCCTTGAGATAACAGCGAAAACATCAGGGAATAAACTCGTAGAAGATTCGATAATGGAAGCAAGGAGTTCTATAGCAGGTGGTGAAACCATTGCAGAGCCACTCAAAAATGTGGGCGTATTCCCTCCTATGGTTACACAGATGATCGCCATTGGTGAAGCAGCAGGAAATCTCGATGATATGTTAAACAAAGTTGCTGATTTCTACGATTCGGAGGTGGATACCGCTGTGGAAGGTCTTATGTCAGCACTTGAACCGGTAATAATGATCTTATTGGGCCTCGTAATCGGTGGTATGGTAATGGCGATGTACCTGCCCATATTCAAGATGGTGACACTCATAAGTGGAGATTAAACCGTACTACAGGTTCCGCCCCATAGGAATCCTGCCATATGGGGCCCGTATGGGCGATTGTAGTTAATTTTTTCTTAACTGTTGGGAATTACCTATTTCCAATCTTTACATGAAAAAGCGGCTGGATAGAAGTATAGATTGGTTACTTGCTGCAAGACCTCTGATTGTAACTGCAATATTAGGAACAGGGATTCTGGTATTGAGGGGAGAATTTACTGTCTCCCTTTTACCATTTTATATACTGATTGCAGCGAGTTATGCGCTGAGTTTAATCTACTGGATCTGTTTCAGAGTTGGTTTATCTGCTACTCTCATTCTGTATGTTCAAATAGTCGGTGATATTCTATTGGTTACAAGTATAACGGTGCTCACCGGTGGCATCTACTCCCAATTTTCAGTTCTTTATTTTCTGCCCATAGTTTATAGCAGTATATTTTTGGTTATAAAAGGGGCATTCACATCCGCTTCCCTATCTTCTATCTTCTATACACTACTTCTTGTAGGATTATATAAGGGATACCTGAAGGAAATATTTCCTTTGGAAACAGATGTGACTGGGTCTTATGTTTTTTTCAGATCCTATCTCCACACACTGCTTTTTTTCCTTGTTGCATCTATGAGTGGGTTTCTTGCAGAACGGTTGAGGAAAAGAATACATGAACTGGCAGAAATTAGATTGACTACCGATGATATACTCCTCAACATCGGCAATGGACTTTTCACAGTGGACAGTGAAGAAAAAATCGTATTCTTCAACAAAACAGCCGAGAATATCTTACAACTGAAGACAGAAGATGTGAAAGGACATAAATTCGAAGATGTATTTCCAAAACGGCTATCAAATCTAAAAAATAATATAGTTACTGCAGTAAAAGAGAAAAACAGTTCTTATACCGAGATTGAGATAGGAAAAAAAGAGGGTGAGAAAATACCCTTGGGTTTGAATATAACATCTCTTCTCACACCTGATGGGAGAGAAAGAGGGGTGCTCTTCTTATTCGAAGACCTGACTCTAAAAAAGAGAATAGCGAGAATGGCGGCACTTGGGGAACTCTCATCCGGGTTGGCTCACGAAATTAGGAATCCTTTAGCATCCATAAGGGGTGCAACAGAGGTGCTCTCCAGTTCCATTAAAGTTGAAGATGCTAATAAAAAACTGTTTGAGTTGATATTGAGAGAAACAGACAGAGTGAATAGAAGTATAAGAGAATTCCTGAGTTTTTCCCGCATCCTTCCGCTACACTTCGCAAAATTAGAACTCGGGAAAATTATTGGCGAGGTTATCACATTGGTAAAGAATAACCCTTCATATAAGAAGGGGATTACTATAAAGAACAACATTAAAGAAAAGATATATTTAAAAGGTGATAGAGAACAGTTAAAGCAGGTATTTTCTAACATTCTTCTGAACGGAATCAATTCGATTGATAAAAAAGGCACACTTAAAATATCAGGTGACCACAATGGAGGGAATGTTTCTATCACAATCGAGGATAATGGTGCTGGTATAGGTAAAAAGGATTTGGAAAAGATCTGGATACCCTTCTATACTAAAGGCAAGGGGTTTGGATTGGGTCTGCCGATTGCCAAGCGCATAGTCCAGCAACATAAAGGCAAAATTTATGTTAGAAGCAGACCAAACTACGGCAGCAAATTTACTATCGTGCTGCCAAAGGGATGAATGGTATGAAAAAATTAATTTTTATATTGAGCATCATCTTCTTTGGAATTATTTTAGTGTATGCTGTTAAGGAATATTCCATCAAAGGAGATGCTAAAAGTTCAATTCGTATATCCGAGCATGGAATACCCTTTAAAGAAGAATGGATGGGAATCTATATCGGGGAGCAGAAGATTGGTTATTCATATACACTCACACAGAAGAGCGAAGACGGTGGATATATCATAACCGAGAGAACGAAGATGGTTATCAAATTGCTTGGGGAAGAAAAAAAGATTGAGACATTTATCAAATCTTATGCTACAGAAGATTACGCTATGAAATCTTTTATCTTCGAGTTTCCACAGCCGACTCATCCGATGAAAATAGAAGGCGAAGTCGTCGGTTCCCTTCTCAAAACGAAAATTTATACGGGTGGAGAAGTAAGAACAGAAGAGATACTCCTCGGTGGAGATACCTACCTCCCTGTTTCGATAGAAGGTATAGTTGTCAAATGTGGATTGAAAGAGGGGAGCAGGTACGAATTTCCAGTGTTTGACCCATCAACATTTTCAAAGGTGAATTTGGTTATAAATGTTGGAGGAAAAGAGAAATTGACCATAGGCGGTAAAGAGTATGAAGCAAATAAATTGGAAACCATCTTTTCAGGAATCATATCATATATATGGGTAACAGAAGAGGGTGAGGTATTGAAAGAGGTCTCGCCAATGGGTGTATCTATGATAAAAGAATCGAGGGAGGAGGCTCTCAAAACAGAAGCGAAAGAGATGCTTTTAGAAATTATTGCTTATTACTCTATACCTTCATCAGTAAAGATCAAATCACCTCAGAAAACACAATATCTAAAGGTAGAACTCGATGGGATAGACGACCTTTCGTCGTTAGATATAGAAGACGAACGCCAGAGAATCCTGTCGAAGGAACCGCTCTGTGTAGAAATAGTAAATAGGCCAACAGTTAACAGCCATGAACCGACGGCTGAAGACCTATCATCTACTCCAATGATACAGGCGAACGATAGATTGATAAAAGAGACTGCCCAAAAGGTAATGAATCATAAAAAGACAGATTCTCTAAAAGTAGAAGCACTTCTGAAATGGATGTGTGAAAATATTGAGAAGCGCCCCACACCATCTCTCCCTTCAGCCATAGATGTATTAAAAACTAAAGAAGGTGATTGTGGGGAACATTCTGTTCTCTTCTGTGCACTTGCAAGGGCAGAAGGTATACCTGCGAGGGTCTGCCTCGGAGTGATGTATCATAATGGGCTATTTTCTTACCATGCATGGAACAAAGTTTTTTTAGGGGAGTGGGTTGCAGTGGACCCTGTCTTCAATCAGTTTCCCTGTGATGCTACACATATCAAACTTGCAGAGGGAGAAATGGATCGTCAGATTTTGTTGGCAAATATAATTGGCAAGTTGAAAATCAAAGTCATTGAATATAGATGAGTATAGTTCGGCTATGTGGCATTACAAAAAAATTCGGAGAGACTATAGCGGTCGATAAGTTAAATTTAGAAATCGAGCGTGGCGAACTCTTCAGTCTGATAGGTCCGAACGGGGCAGGGAAGACGACCACGATTAAACTCATAGCAGGACTTCTCCACCCCACAGATGGCAAAATTTTAATAGATGGGATAGATATGAAAAGCGAGCCCGAATCTGCAAAATCCCGCATCGGTTACATACCTGATAATCCTTATATCTACGATACACTCACAGGGCGGGAATTTTTAGAATTTATCGGCAGATTATACTCTATGAAGGATAGGGATATAAAAAGGAGGATTGACGAGTTATTCGAAATCTTTGAGATAACAGAATGGGGGGATATGAGATCTGAGGGGTATTCGCATGGCATGAGACAGAGGATAGTCATTTCATCTGCCCTCATTCACTCGCCTGAACTGATAATCATAGACGAACCGATGGTCGGGCTTGACCCCAAAAGTGCAAATACAGTAAAAAAGTTATTCAGAGAAGAGATAGAAAAGGGGCATACCATATTTATGTCGACTCACACATTAAGTTTGGCAGAGGAGGTATGTTCGAAAATAGGTATCATAAACAGGGGAAAGTTGAAAGCTATTGGGAGTCTGAGTGAATTAAGGGAACTCTCTGCAAGAAAGAGCAAGAGTTTAGAAGAACTATACCTTGAAATAACAGAGACGGTATAAAATGGGGTTCGACTCTTATTTGCAATTTCTAATAAATGACTTCTCCATTGGCTTATCAGTGTCCAATACGGTGCTGTTAGTTATGCTATAGTCGTCTTCACTCCCTTTTCTTCTTATTCCAAATGATACTTCTCGAATTCCGGATGATTTGTTAAATTGTAACTTAATTTGAAAATATCCTTTTCTGTTTGGAACAACTTTGTGATTCTTTCCCGAAGTGAAAATCATCAGTTCATTTCCTGAAGACAATATGTTGCCTGCAAGTTCGAGTTCATACTTGATTTGGCATTTTTCTTCTATTCCTGCATAAATGATCTTCAGTTTTGCATGGTCCTCTCTGGATATTATTGATTCGGATGGCTTTTTGTATGTATCTATCTTCATAGTAACTAAATCGAGAAAATCCTCTTCCGAACCTGAACTGCGAATTCCTATATCGATTGTGTGGATCCCGGAATACTTTTTAAAAACCATTTTTACGATGAAAAAACCAATACTATGTACTTCTTTCGTGCTGTAATGCTGATTATCGAGAAATATACCTATCTCATTTTGTTTTTCTGTTTTCAAGCAGATAGTAAGAATATACTCTCTGACTTCTGTTTCGTAAACCTCGATTTTATGTAACTCTACATCTCTATGGACAAAAACCTGAGTTGCATAATAAATTCCATCTGCAGTTGCTGTTACACCGACTCCTGTGTGAGTAAAATCTCTGTTCAGAATGTTCCTTCTATGCCCAGGGCTTAACATCCACCCCTCCACGATCTTTGTAGGCAGAACATTAGTATTGTATCCATGGATAGTGAAGATATTCTCTGCCATAGACATCTCTGTAAGTCCGGCATTTCGAACTCTATCTCTCACCTCATGATTTTTGGCAATTGGTGATGTATGTGAGAAATAATTTAATTCTCCCATCTCTTTAGAATGTTGTCTTGCGGCAAGTTCAAGTTTACTATCGTAAATGAGGGTACTAAGACGCTGTTTCTCCCTTTCTTCATTCACCAACTGAGATATCTCTTTCTCTAAAACTTCAATTCCTGAGATTGGTGGATAGACAGGTTCAAAGGATACTTTCTGTGCAATACCTGCCAGAGGAGTTAGAGAAAACACTACTAAAAGAAATGCTCTAAAACACTCTATTCTTCGATTTTGTATCATCTTCCAAG
>Ga0209978_10000918_pt1 | contig 11768 bp, 13 predicted proteins | sample BentaG_FD_182805 | JGI IMG/M metagenome (GOLD analysis project Ga0209978, IMG submission 182805) | Deep subsurface microbial communities from South Atlantic Ocean to uncover new lineages of life (NeLLi) - Benguela_00093 metaG (SPAdes)... | ecosystem: Environmental > Aquatic > Marine > Oceanic >...
ACTGCTTAGGTTTTGTGTCTCCAGTGGCGATTTTTCTCGCCATTGTTCGGCATGAAGGGTTGCCGCATAAACCGCAGTCTAGTTTAGGCATCAAAGCGTAAAGCTCATGGAAGCTGTGGGGCAGTTTTTTTCCTCCGTAAGTTAAGATTTACTCTTCGTTGAGTTTATCTGTTTCCAAAACACGGTTATAAACCGTTTACTTATACACTTCTACTCCCAGCAACCAAACTTTATTAAAGATCAGAACTGAGTGAAAAATGTCCAAGCGCAAGGGTGTAAGGTGACTATGTCTAAACAAGACCTTTTGAACGCCATCTATACTGAGGTTGCGGCTTGTCGTAAATGTGGTTTATGGAAAAATCGAAAAAACACCGTTCCAGGTGATGGAAGCATAAACGCCACTGTGATGTTCATCGGTGAGGCGCCTGGTTATTGGGAAGACGTAAAAGGGGTGCCCTTTGTCGGCGCGGCTGGAAGGCTTCTCGATGATCTGTTGTTAAGAGCTGGGCTTTCTCGAAGTGAAGTTTATATCTCTAACATTTTGAAGTGTAGACCTCCAGAAAATCGTGACCCTCTCCCGGTTGAAGTTGAAACTTGTACGCCTTTTTTAGATAGACAAATCCAAATTATCGAGCCTAAGTTGATCGTGACTCTGGGCAGACACTCCACTTTTTACATCCTTTCGAAGGCTGGCTTCAAAGAGGTTGAAGGCATCACTAAGATTCGCGGAAAAATATATGAAGTTAACATTCTCGGCTTAAGAGTCTCTGTGATGCCCATGTATCATCCGGCAGCCGCTTTGTACAACGCTAAGTACGGAAGCAATCTTGAAAGCGACTTCCAGCTCTTGAGGCTTGAACTGGAAAAACGTAGGTAGTTTGTCTTTGTGCTTCACTTAAGCGTTTAAGAGTAACTAGCTATTACTTTTGGATGTGGATTACAGAATTGTTTTGGTGTTCATATGGTGGCTATAAACATAACAGAAAAGCTTGAGACCGGTGTCTTTCTGCGTCGTTTGAACCGATTCATGACAGAAGTCGAGCTCCACGGACAGAAGACTCTTGCGCATCTCCCCAACTCTGGTAGACTTGTCACAGTTTTGATCCCTCAGGCAAAAGTTTATCTTCAAAAACGATGTCGTGCTGGACGTAAGAGTTCCTATGATCTGTTTGCAGTAGAGCCTTTAGGAGTTCCAGTTATCGTGGACACCCGCTTCTCAACGCTCGCCGTCAAGGCGGCTATCGAAAAGAAACTGTTCAAGCCTTTTGAGAACTATCGAGTTGCAGGCGAAAACGTTAAGGTAAACCGTTCTAGGTTAGATGTTCTGCTGAAACAAGACGCTCGCTGCTTTTTTCTGGAAGTAAAATCCGTCACCCACATTATAGACGGCGTAGCCATGTTCCCAGACGCGCCCACTCTCCGAGGAAGGAAGCATCTTCGATGTTTAATGAGTCTCAAAGAGCAAGGTTTCGACGCGGGAATCCTGTTTTCTGTTCAACGACCTGACGCAAAGATCTTAAAGCCAAACTATGAAATTGACCAACAATTTTCTGAGTTACTTAAAAAAGTCGCCGACAAAAACGTCAAAATCTTCACGCTAACATCGGTTTTTAAGCCTCCGGGCATAATTGAACTAAAAGCTAATATCCCTGCTTTTTCATTCACCTAACTTTAGTTTCTATTCCCAACCAGTCCATGGATAAGTATGTAAAGAAAAAAGAGAGAGGAGGAGAGAAGCAGACGCATAAGAGGCTTAAATTTTCCATAGGTTATCAAGCGCGCGCATTTAGGAAACTAACATTTCATTACACGCTCCTCTATTGGCGTATCAGTGCAGGTGTGTTTCTGTACACGGATAATTCTTTTCCGCAGTAGGGACATAGCTTAAATTCTGGTAGTATTTTGTTCCCACAGGATGCACATTCCATCGTCTTTGTTATTCCTCTTTCCAAGCTTGCCAGTTTTGCCGTCAGTTTTGTCATCCCGATTTTCATAGCCTCTACGCTGTCTTTGAGGTTGCGCAAGCTTTTCTTTACTTCGTTAAGGTCTATACTGTGATGCGTCAGAGAATGGTTAATCATTTCTAATGTGTTTAAGCTTGATTCGAAAGAGTCGTCCATTTGGTTCTCTTCTGATTGGGCTTCCGAAGCTAATTTCTTGATCAGAAGTGTGAACGGGTCTTGAAAAACAAAAGTGCAGGTGATGCCGAAAAGTATGAAAGTTGAAATTGAGGTTAACCAGAGATAGGTTGAGGCGTCTATGTTTCCGAATATTCCGTGAATTGCCGCATAAACGGGTTGGAGTTTCAGAAGCGAGTTTGGGCTTTCAAAGAAGAAGAAGGCGTCGAAGGTAAACAGAATTGACAGGAAAGTTAGGTAGCCTGAAATCCACACAGCCACATCTTTTCTGGTCGGCAATTTTGAAACTTCCATCAGCTCTATAATCTTCTAGACAAGTCTTCTATAAGCAATCTATTTCAATAATCGTAATATTACAAAAACCGTTATATATCAACTAACAAAAACCAATGCGCGCGCAGGTTTGCGGGAGTCATTCCAGCAGTAACTCAGGTAAATTTAGGGACAATATTGTATTTTATCATTGACTTACCCACGTTTCAAAACACGTAGAATTACTATTAATTCAAATTCTTATTAGAGTCAGTAGCAACATTCAAAAGGAGACAGGTTATTTCAAATAGCATTAAGACGTAAAAATGTTGGAGACCGTGACTAAAAGTGAAGCCTCTCTTTAAGCCTCAGAAAAAACGGTTCCTATTCATAAACGCTATCTTCGCCATTACCGCCATCACCCTAGAACGGGTAGGAATCTCACTGAAAATGTACGCTTACGCAGATACTTTCCTTCATGTCTTCGATGTGCCCCTAATCATCATTGCTTATTGGGTAATCATAGGGCACACATCATGGATGGCTTACAAGAAATTCGGTTGGATTGCTGGACTTTTAACAGGTATAATCATCGACTTACCCTTTGAATTCTTGGCTTTTCATCTAGGGTGGTGGACATGGCTTCCCAGTTGGACTCCTGCACTATTTTTCAATGCTCCTATAGCGAACTTTCTAGTGTATCTGAATGTGAGTTTGGGGAGTATCCTAATCTACAAATACATGATGATAACAAAAAGGAGCTGAAAACGTTGCTGAAGCGTCCTTCAGCCGCTTCTTACTGTTTAGGCATCGAATCCACAGCCGACGATTTCAGCGTTGGAATAGTTTCCTTCGACGGTAAGATTCTCACTAACGTGATCAGCGCATACGTGCCTGAGAAAGGAGGCATCCACCCGCGCGAAGCAGCTAGACATCACGCTGAAGTTGCTGGAAAAGTCTTGGCAAAAGCCTTTCAGAGGGCAAAAGTAAAGCCCCAAGACATCCACATCATCGCCTTTTCTCAAGGACCCGGCTTAGGTCCATGTCTACGCACCGGCGCAACAGCAGCCCGCGCCCTAGCCTCATACCTTAGAGTTCCGTTAGTGGGGGTCAACCACTGCGTGGCGCACATCGAAATAGGAAAACTTGTTGCAGAGGCAAGGGATCCAGTTACTCTCTATGTTTCAGGAGGAAACACCTTAGTCTCCGCCTTCGAAGCGGAGCGATACCGTGTTTTCGGTGAAACGTTAGACATAGCGGTGGGGAACTGTCTTGACGTTTTCGCTCGAGAGGCGGGGTTACACCAAAAGGAGGGAATGCCTCTCGGCGCAATGGTTGAGGAGTTGGCGAGTCGCGGTCAAGCTCTTATTTCGCTTCCATACACAGTGAAGGGTATGGATTTGTCATTCAGCGGGCTTCTCACAGCTGCTGTTCAGTTACTTCATGATGAAAAGCATAGTCTCGAAGACGTTTGTTTTAGTCTTCAAGAAGTTGCGTTTTCCATGTTAACTGAGGTTACAGAGAGGGCATTAGCTCACACTGAGAAGCCGGAGGTTCTGTTAACTGGCGGAGTTGCAGCTAACAAGAGACTGCAGTCTATGCTCAAGTCCGTTGCTGAAGAGCACAAAGCTAGGTTCTGTATGGTTCCAAAGCAGTACGCCCTAGACAACGGAGCCATGATTGCTTGGACAGGAATTCTCGCCTATCAACATCACGTGACACTTCCCATAGAGAAAAGCTTCGTCAAACTGAAGTGGCGGCTGGACGAAGTTCCAATCCTGTGGGTTGGAGGCTGAACAGTGCTAATAAAAAAGGGTGCTGAAGCAAACCTATACCTAGAAGACTGGCATGGTCATAAGGTGATTATGAAGCAGCGATCACCGAAAAAATATCGTGTCGCAGAGTTAGACGAGGCAATTCGGTTTTACCGAACCATACATGAATCTCAGAATATTCATAAAGCGAAGGAGGCTGGAGTTCCGACGCCCACTATTTTTATGGTTGACATTGCAAAGACAACAATAATCATGGAGTTCGTTGAGGGTAAGCAGATCAAGCAGATTCTCAATGATCTTCCTTCAGAAGATAGACAACGCTTGTGTCGTCACATTGGCGAGCTGATAGGTCAGCTTCACAACCACGGGATCATCCACAGCGACCTTACAACTTCCAACATGATTCTTACCCTGCAGAACAAGGTTGTTTTCGTGGACTTCGGTTTAAGTGAGCGATCCAAGGAACTGGAGGTCAGAGGGGTGGACCTACACCTTATGAAAAGAGCACTTCAGAGCACACATTACAAGCATGTAAGAGAGTGTTTTGACGCAGTCATGGATGGGTATACCAGTGTTGTGGGAGACAATGTGGCAAGACAGGTGTTAAAAAAGGTTCAGGAGATAGAGAGAAGAGGGCGTTATGTTTCCGATAGAAAATAGCAAAACGTTATTTTGCGCGCGCATGATGTGAGTTAGCTTTAACGGCACATGACGATCCAGAACTTTTAGGGCATCAACATACATTTCCAGCTTTAACCTTCGCATAACCCGCAAACCCCTCTTCAAATTCTGGATCTACTTTATATAAACCATTTATGAATCTTGTGTCTTTATTCTCCACACGCACGCGATATTTCACGTTTTGGAATATTTTGCTACCGAGAAAACTGTTTTTAAGTTTCGATGTTTTTTGTTATAGATGAAGGTTATAGAAAAGTTTTATCGAGGATTTTGGGTTGGTTGACTCCCTCCGTGGTCCACGTAGAAATCGTAACCGTTTATCTATTATCGCCGAGGTCTTGGACGTAGCCAGAAGGGGTTCGGGTAAGACGAAGATCATGTATAGAGCAAGTTTGAGCTTTTCACAGATAAGCGACTACTTACCCTTTCTTTTAGACGTGAATCTTCTTGAAGCTGTTGGGAACCCAAAGAGAAGAAGCTACAAAACAACAAACAAGGGCTTACGATATCTTCAATACTACATGGAAATTGGCGAATTGTTGAAAAAGGAAAAAAATAACAATTCAAATAACCCCGCGCCAGCGTGGTTCTTGCATACACGCTCTCCAGCTTAACTCTCCTTTTTTTATGGCGAAGTACATACATAATGTATAACGAAAATAATGTGTTTCCAAGAGAAAATAAAACAATGCGCACGCGCTCAGGGCTAGGGTATATATCCGAGCGCTCGAAGCCTTGACTTTATTTCCACCTCATCTTCACATACTTCGTCCCTTTTCTTCAAGAAAAATCGTGTGCTATCCTTTGCGTACCTTATTGGGTTTAAACGTAAATAGGAAGAAGTTAGAGCCTCTTCCAATACTCTTCCATCCATATCCGTAGGTATAGGTAGACCTAACAAATATAGTATAGTCGGAGCGATATCCATGATACTGGCTTCTTGCAAAGTTGTACTTTTTTTGATTCCGCCCCCCTTCATTATAAAAATACCATTTAACTTGTGGGTGCCTGAAACGAACCTAGATTGGGTGATAACAGAATTGGCTGCAAATTCATGTTCTTCAAAAGTCGTATAACAGGGTTTTGGGATGAAAACTAAGTCCGGTAATGTGTCTATGTGGGGCCCGGTGAAAATTTCCTCTTTTTTGTAGACTTTTTCAATAACAAACTCGCCTGTTTCAGGGTCCTTAAGTTCATATAAACGAGTGGTAATCTGCTCTCTCAAACTTTCATATTCTTGCCCTGGGCTTACGGTTCCCGATGGTTCTCTTCCCTTGAGGTTAATGTAGATAATTCCCGATCCGATGGAATATGCCTTTGTTTTAGACCAGTTCACGTCTGAAAAGGACATGAAGAACTTGGTTGAAATGTTTTGAAGCTTTTTATCTGTCCTGTTTGTTTTGATTCTAATGTTTCCGAGATGTATTGAAAACAAAGCGTTAACAATTTTCTCAGGGCTTATCCCAATTTTGTAAAGGAAGCACTTGAGCCTTGTTATTAGCCGCTTCCTTAGTTTTAGCAAACCAGTTTGCATAAGCCATGAATTAACGTGTATATACTTGTGCAAAGGCCCGGCTCCATGATCAGACATAACGATTACTGTCGTCCTTTCACCAGCTATTTTTAAAAAGTTCCCGAGAATCTCATCTATTTTCTGATAAAACTGAAGAAACATTTTCCGATATCCCCCAGACTTTTCGGCTTTATACTCTGGATGCTGAGGATCTATGTATTTCCAGAACCTATGTTGGATATAATCAGTGCCGTTAAATACAACCATGAAGAGATCTAGTTCCTGTTTTTCAATGAGAAGTAGGCTGATTTTTGCCAATTTCTCAGTGGAGCCAAAAAGCTCATTGATGAAAACATCTTCCCTTTCCAGAGAGGTAAGTAGAGGATCTAACGTGCTTCCACCAATAACCTTCTCTACTTCTTCTTTAAGTAGCGTAGGATAAGTAAAGTTATCTGATTTAGGAGGAGTCATCATGCCAGTTATCATGAATCCATTAACGCTTTTCGGAGGGTAAGTGAGGGGTACATTTACTATTCCAACCTTTTTGCCGTTTTCACTCAATATGGTCCATATCTCCCTCGCGGACCTATCCGTAGAGTTCACAACCTTTACAACATAGCCCCCCTTTTCTCGAGTGAAAAAACCAACAATTCCATGCTTTCCTGGATTTTTTCCCGTCATAAAGGAAGACCATGCAGCTGGCGTCAAAATGGGTATTGTAGACTTAAGCTCACCGTATACGCCATTTTCCATCATGTGAGAAAGCGAGGGTAACCTTCCCTCCCTTATCCATGGGAGAATTAAGTCAAATGTCGCACCGTCTAAACCAACGATGAAAACTCTCGCTTTCTTGCTCATTTTTGTCTCACCTACACATCTTTTTTAACTTTAATTCTCTTTCTGACTTTCTTCTTCGACATTTAAATTGCAAAGATATTTAGCACATCTCTTTTTAAATTTTAATGTAATTAGAAATGATAGTAGGTGTGAAGAGATTATAGTAAAGAGAGCTGTAAACTGAACTTGACATTTGCATTCACAATCCTAGTCACGATTTGGTTAATGCGCGCACGACGGCTAATTGTCTTGGGAAAAACCATAGAGAACCTAACATTTTCACCATGTTTCCGATAGGTGATGCTTGTATGTATGCGGCGAGTTTACTTTATAACGACCATAGTAACTGTTGATCGGATTCCTTCCACCTGTCTCATTGCGTTGTGTATTGTGTTTCTTAGGTTATCTATACTTGGGGCCTCAACAAGGGCTATGACGTCATATACTCCGAAAACAAAATAGGCTTCCTTCACGTGCTTCAAGCTTTTCACTTTTTCAACAACGCTTTTTTCGGAGCCTGTTTCCGCATTTATTAGAACGAATGCCTTTGCCAAAGCAGATACCCCCATGAACGAAGGATTTGGGTCTGTCACCCTTATAAAACTATCTTTGCTGGTTGAGATAAAATAAATAAGAAGTCTTAATCACCCTTTAATGCGTACTCATGAAAAGGAGAATAACATTAATTTGACACCTCAAAGGCGGTTTCCGATGGGTAGAGTAGCCTTTTTCGTTACAAGTAACATTCACAAGTTTAATGAAGCCCGACTAGTGCTGGCTGAACATAGGGTTGCAACCGCTCTTCTCAGGGTAAAAAAGGTTGAGGTTCAAGATGACAGTATAGAGAACATAGCTAAAGCCAGCGCTTTAGCTGCTACGAAAAAGTATAAACTACCCATCATCGTGGAGGACGCTGGACTCTTCGTAAAGGGGTTAAATGGTTTTCCTGGACCCTACTCCTCCCATGTTTATCGGACAATAGGACTTGAGGGAATTCTCAAACTGATGGGAAACGTGGAAAAGCGGGACGCTTATTTCCAATCTGTAGTTGCCTTCTGCAGTTCAGAAGAACTGTCAAAGTGTTTTCACGGCAAGGTTGAAGGAAGAATATCTCTAGAAGAACGTGGAAGCTCAGGCTTTGGCTTCGACCCGATATTTGAACCCTCTGCTAGTCCTAACAAAACCTTTGCGGAGATGGCTATGACTGAGAAGAATAAATATTCACATAGAGCTCAAGCCCTGCGCAAATTCGTTAAATGGTACACGTCAAACATCTAGAGCGGATATTGGCTACAGCAAGGTTTCTTCTCTTTTTCTGTTAGCTTTTTGCCTGTTTCACTGTAACGGATAAGTTATATTTACCGAGTGACAAAATGAAGTGGGGAGGTTACAAATTGATTACGGGATATGTCTTTATAGACGCGGAGAAGGGCAGAGCATTGGAAGTTGCTTCGGAAGTGGTGAAGATTAAGGGTGTCAAAACAGCTTGTTCGATTACTGGTACTTTTGATGTGATAGCCACCTTCGAGGTGAAAGATATTAAAGATGTTGGCGAGACTGTTGCGAAGGGCATACATGGGGTAGATGGAGTCTGCCTAACGCAGACGGCAATTTGCGTCAAATGTTGCGAAGAATAAGCCCTACTCAAAAACCCCTATTTTTTGTCCATGTTGCGTCTGCAAAAAATTGAGTGTTAACATTAACTATTTAACGAAGGTTTTAAATATCAGCAGTCTCTCGCTCTTAAAGATACTATCTGGAGAGTAAAAGTTGCCAAAGAAACATAGAGGGGCCTCGCATTCCGTTCGACCCGTCAGCAAACGGCCTCCCATCTGGTGCAGATACAAACCAGAAGAAGTTGAAGCTCTAGTTATCAAACTTACAAAGGAAGGACACGCCGCCAGCAAGATTGGAATCATCCTACGCGATCAACATGGCATACCACTAACCAAACCCATCACAGGAAGAACCATCACCCAAATTTTGAAAGACGCAGAATTAGGACCTTCCATACCAGAAGACTTAGAAAATCTGTTGAAAAAAGCCGCGAGCCTTCGTGTTCACCTTGAAAAGAACAAGAAAGACCTATACAACAAGAGAGCCCTCCAAAACGCGGAAGCCAAAATTCATAAACTCTCAAGATACTACAAGCGCACTGGAGCGTTGCCGCCAGACTGGAAATACAAGGCAAAACCATAACTCTCATCTAATTTTGGAGTTCCCGTAACCGTGAAGAAAGAAGAAATCAAAGGCTTCTTGAACAGTGCCTCTGAGGCAGCTAAACTCATTCGTGAGTACATTGAAAAAGAGAAACCCATCCACGTGGCTTCCCACTACGATGCGGACGGGTTGGCTGCGGGAGGCATTATGGGAAAATGTTTAGCTAGATTAGGAGGGAAGTTTCGCGTTCGAATTGAAAGGTGGTTGGATGAGAACGTAGTTGAGGGAATAGCTGTCACAGAAAAAGACACCCTGATTATATTCACCGATTTTGGGAGCGGCGACCTCAACTTACTAGGCGAAGGTTTATCCAAACACCGTGTGATCATTCTTGACCATCATCAACCTGTCGGCGAAGCTCCATCAACGTTCATCCACGTAAATCCTCACCTCCACGGAATCAACGGATCCCGCGATATCAGCGGGGCTGGAACAGCTTACCTAGTGGCTAAGGCTCTTGACGAAACAAATGTTGATTTAGCTAGCGTAGCCACGGTTGGAGCTCTTGGAGACCTACAAGACAAATACGAGCATAAGAAGCTGGGCGGAGTCAACGAAATAATTGTGGAAGACGGGGTGAAATCTGGCTTTCTTAAACTTGAAACCGATCTTCTCTTTTTTGGAAGAGAGACACGCCCCATACACAAGGCATTAGCCTACACCACAAATCCATTTATCCCTGGCATAAGCGGACAGGAAGATGCAAGCTATTCCTTCTTAGTAAAGCGCGCTGGAATCAAGCCGAAGAGCAAGGACAAATGGCGAGCTTTGAGAGACCTCTCAGATGAGGAGAAAAAGAAATTGTTTTCTGCACTCGCCGACTACCTGGCATCCAAGGGATTTCCAAGCGACTTTGCACTAAACTTGATTAGAAGCGTTTACACACTGACCCATGAAGAACCTTGGACTCCACTTAGAGACGCTCGAGAATTCGCAGTTCTGCTTAACGCCACTGGACGTATGGAGAAGCCTGGCCTCGGCATAGCTCTTTGCATGGGAGATAGAGCAATAGCTCTTGAACAAGCTAACGCCATGTTGGAAGAGTATAGACGAAACATCACCAAGTATCTAAACTGGTTGAATGAGGAACCCGAACGCATAACAGAGTTAAACAACATCTACTTGGTATTAGGCGAAGATTTCATCCACGAAAACGTGATAGGAACAGTTTCATCCATCCTCTCCAACAGTCTTCCCAAACACGAAAAACCAATAATCGCCTACTCCACTGTCCATGGGGAAAGCTTAATCAAAGTGTCGGCGAGGGCGTCAGAAAGCGTAAAGAGTAAAGGTCTCAACCTTGGAGAAATTCTGCGAGTTGCCGCCGAAAAATATTCGGGCAAAGGGGGAGGACATGATGTTGCTGCTGGAGCTCAGGTTCCTGTCGAAAACATAGAATCTTTCGTAAAACTTGTTGATGAACTTGTTAAGAAAAGCTTGGAGGAAACGTAACATGGAGGCTGAGATTAGGCTTTATTACGAAAACGAAAGGGAGGCGGAAGCCGTTGCTCAAGCTGTCTCGCCAGACAACGTGAATGTTCCGTCTGGGTTATTTGTTGAAACAACGAGGAGTGAATCTGAAGTGTTGACGCAGATCTTATGTGAACTGAAACTTCAAACGTTCATAGCAACGATCGACGACCTCTTGAGTTGCGTTTCAACAGCGGAAAAAGCCTTCTCAGCAGCAAAGGAGCTGGAAGTAAGCTCTTAATGATTTTTGCATCCTAACTTTTAAACTAAGCCTCATATAAGTTGGAGTGAGGTTGACGCGCTAACATGTTGGATATAAAGCTGATCAGAGAGCATCCAGAAGTTGTGAGAGAGAACTTAAAGAAAAGACGAGCCACTGAAAAACTCAAGATGCTAGAGGATTTGATTGAATACGACAAGGAATGGAGGCAACTGTTAACAGAGGCGAACCAGCTCAGGCACAAAAGAAAGATGATAACCACTGAAATTGCAAGCCTAAAGAAGAAAGGGAAAGATATTAGCAAAAAACTTGAAGAAGCACAGAAGATATCCGAAGAAATTGAAAAGTTGGAGAAGAAAATTAAGGACTATAAAGAAAAAATAAATCGGATCTTGCTGAGTCTTCCTAACATTCTACATGAATCGGTTCCTGTCGGCGAGGATGAAATGGAAAATGTTGTTGTAAAAACGGAGGGCGAACCGCCAAAATTTGATTTCGAACCAAAGAATCATTTGGAAATCGCTTTGAACTTGGATTTGATAGACGCTGAGAGAGCCGCTAAGGTTGCGGGTCACGGCTTCTACTATCTAAAGGGAGAGATGGTTCTGTTGGATTACGCTATTTTAAACTATACAATAGACTTCATGATGAAGAGAGGATAC
>Ga0209978_10000921_pt1 | contig 11756 bp, 5 predicted proteins | sample BentaG_FD_182805 | JGI IMG/M metagenome (GOLD analysis project Ga0209978, IMG submission 182805) | Deep subsurface microbial communities from South Atlantic Ocean to uncover new lineages of life (NeLLi) - Benguela_00093 metaG (SPAdes)... | ecosystem: Environmental > Aquatic > Marine > Oceanic >...
GATAATCCTGGGGGATTACTACTTCCGGGGATGTTCGCCCGTATCAAAATATCCATATTTGAAAAAGAGGAAGCCCTTATTATTCCCAGCGATAGTTTGGACAGGTCGACTGGAGAGTTCAGGGTGTTTGTGGTAGGAGAGAACAATGTTGCTTACGCTCAACCAGTAGAGGTGGCATATCTCTCTTCAGATTACGCTCAGATTGCTGGAGGTTTGGATGTGGATGAACTGGTGGTTGTGGAAAAGCCTGAGAGTTTAACCGATGGCAAAAGAGTGAGAATAATCGAGGTAAAAGAATACGGCGAAAGCGAAGAAGAAGTGTCTATGTTTGGTGAAGAAGGTGAGCAGTAAATGAAATTATCCAGATTTTCTGTTAACAGACCAGTAACAATAACAATGATTTTTCTGGGGGTAGCACTTCTGGGTTTCATCTCCTGGAAGAGGCTACCACAGGAACTATTCCCTCCCATAACCTATCCCCAATTGACTGTGGTAACTCTCTATGGAAATGCAGCTCCTGAGGAGATGGAAAACCTGATTACCAAACCGATTGAGGAGGCGATTGGAACAGTTAAAAACCTGAAGAGGCTAAAATCGATTTCCCGGGAAGGCGTATCCATGGTTACTGCTGAATTCGACTGGGGAACGAATATGGGATTCGCCCATCTGGAGTTAAGGGAGAAAATAGACCCGGTAAAAGAACTATTGCCCTTGGAATCAGAAGACCCCACCATATTGCCGGTCAATCCTTTCTCCCGTCCAATTATGATTTTGAGCGTAACCGGCAAGGAGACACCCCGGGAACTGTTAAAAATCGCCCGGCGAATTAAAGACAAAATCGAGAAAGTTACAGGAGTCGCCTCGGCAACGATAAGTGGCGGAAAAGAGAGGGAAATACTGGTTGAGGTTGACCAGGGAAGACTTCAAGCTTCTAGAATATCCATTCTATCTGTTGTGGAGGCTTTAAAGAACTCAAATCTAAATTATCCTGCAGGGACAACCAAAGGTAAACTTTACGAGTATCTCATCAGAACTATGGGCGAATTCAAAACAGTATCAGAGATAAAGGATACGGTAGTGGAAGTGGACATTATCAATTCAGCGAAGCGAGTCCAAGGGTCAAGAGAAGAAGAGGAAGAACCGGAGCTCTATGAAGATAGACGGCTGATTCTCCTATCAGATTTAGCCACGATAAAAGATACACTCAAGGAGGATAAAAGTTACTCCCGCTACAACGGAAGAGATAACATTTCTTTAGCTATCCAGAAGCAAGCCGAAGCCAATACTATTCAGACGGCAAAAAGGATTCGCACGAGTTTAGAAAACTTAAAGCTTTCCTTACCCAGAGGAGTCAATTTAGATATCATATACGACGAGTCGATTTTCATTAAGAAATCTATTATGGGAGTCAGGGATGCTGCCTTCATCGGGGGGGTATTGGCTTTCTTTGTCCTTTATATATTCTTAAGGAGTCTAAGGGTTTCAGCAATTATCTGTACATCTATTCCTCTCTCCATTATGGCTGTGTTCAGTTTAATGTATTTCAAGGGAGTCTCCATTAATATGATGTCTCTGGGAGGGCTGGCTTTAGGAGTAGGAATGTTAGTAGATAACGCCATTGTGGTAATCGAGAACATTTTCCGCCACCAGCAAACGGGTCTCCATCCAAAAGAAGCTGCGGTTAAAGGCGCAGAAGAAGTAAGTGAAGCCATCACCTCTTCCACACTAACTACTATAGCAGTGTTTTTACCTATGTTATTTGTTGTGGGAATAGCCGGTCAACTGTTCAAGGATTTGCTCTTTGCTGTAACCTTCTCTTTAGTAGCATCTCTATTAGTAGCTTTAACCTTAGTCCCCCGCCTCGCCTCCATCAAAAAAAAAGGGGACAGGCTACTTTTTGATACCACAAAGAAAAAAGTAGCCTGTCCCCTTTTTTACTCAAGGTTGCTTTCCACTTGCCTGGCTCATAAATCTCTTACAACAATAGTTGTCCTGGCTCTATTTGCTTTTAGTTTCCTCCTCTTGGCCACCACTAGTAAAGAATTCATGCCCAAAATAGACCAGGGTGAATTCATTATAAAGGTCAACATGCCCACAGGCAGCCGGCTACAGGTCACCAATTCTGTGACCAGAAAGATAGAAGAATTCCTGCAAAAGATTCCGGAAGTTAAAGATATCACCGCCACTGTTGGCTCCTCTTCAGAAAATGTTCTGGAAGTCCTGGGTTCCCATCAGGCCCAGGTGGTAGTAAAACTATACAGGGGAGAATTGCCAAAAACTACAAAAGATAATCCGAAATCGAAAACGCGGAAGGCTCGTTCCAGCGCGGAGATGATTCGGGAACTGATATCTTCAAAATCGAAAACGCACAAGGCCCGTTCCAGCGCAGAGGTAATCCAGGATTTGAAATCGATGCTCAGAGAGGAGAAGATGGTTGCCAATGCTGAGATTGAATATATTCTGGAGGAGAGCGCCTTCAAGTCTACCTTAGAAGTTGCTGCACCAGTAGTAATTGAAATAAAGGGACCAAGACTAAATGTGCTTAAGAAAATATCTGAAGAGGTAGCTCAAGAAATCGAATTTATCCCGGGAATCTATGGAGTGAGGAACAGCCTGGCATTGCCTTCCCCGGAGACAAAAGTCTATGTGAACAAGGATAGAGCTTCTATTTATAATCTCTCTGTAACCGATATAGCCCGAACTGCCCTTATTGCTATCAGAGGATATGTGGCCACCAAATTTAAACAAGAAGGCAGGGAAATAGATGTCACAGTGAGACTTAGACCGGAAGACAGAAAAGATGTATCCAGGCTAAGGGCTCTGACAGTCCATTCAAACATCGACGTAGAGGTCCCTCTGGCAGAAGTTGCTACTCTCACTACGGGAAAGGGTCCCAGCGAAATAAAACGGTTAGACCAGCAAAGGGTTGTCCTGGTCACAGCCAATATTTTTAAGAGAAGTCTGAACGAGGTGATAAAGGACATTAAGGAGAAATTGGGAAACTATCAGAATATTTCCGACTACTCGGTAATCTTGAGCGGGGAAACACAAAAGATGAGGGAGTCTTTTAAAAGTTTAAGATTTGCTCTGATTTTTGCCATAATCCTCGTCTATATGATTATGGCTGCACAGTTCGAATCACTCTGGCAACCTTTCATAATTATGATTACACTCCCTCTCTCTTCGATTGGGGTGGCTTTAGCTCTACTTGTAACAGGCACCTCATTGAACGCCATAGTATTGATGGGAGTTATAATGCTGGGCGGAATTGTGGTCAACAATGGTATCGTTCTAATCGACTATATCAACAGGATTAGAAAAGAAGGAATCGACACTATGCAAGCAGTTATAAGGGCAAGCAAGACCAGGTTTAGACCAATCTTAATGACCACGCTTACAACTGTTCTGGGACTGCTCCCTCTGGCTTTGGGCTTTGGGGAAGGAGCCGAGTTGAGAGCTCCTCTGGCAATCACAGTCATCGGAGGACTTTTAACAGCCACTTTCCTTACCTTATTAATTATACCCAATTTCTACTTAATCGGTGAAAAGCTTTTTGAAAAAAAACATAATAAGGAGTAGCGAAGCAAAGTTTCGCCTCTAGATGTCATTGCGAGCGACTGAAAGGAGCGTGGCAATCGACCCGAAGGGTCGTTGCGAGGGCGAAGCCCGTGGCAACCTCGTGCTGAACTACGAGATTGCTTCACTTCGTTCGCAATGACAGTTTGTGTCAATTCGCTTCTGCTCCTCGCAATGACATGGTTATAACGTCCCGATTCATCGGGACTACTCCTATTGCAAGCAAAAAAGGAGGAGGGCAAAAATGTGGAATAGAAGGATGAAGATGTTCTGGATGAACCACTGGGTAAAGATACTTATAATTTTTGGCGTTGTGACTCTGGTAACCCTAGCTATAATAGGACTGCTCTCATTAGAATCCTACTATCTGCATATGACTCTCGCACAATTACCTCTTACTCTGTTGATGGGTGCAATTCACGCTTTAATCTTTGCCTATGTCATTATCAGCATGCAGACGGGCACGCTCCTCAAGTTGAAGAAAACTCCTATCAAGAGCGAAAATGTGAATGTTACATTTGCTGACGTAAAAGGTATTGACGAAGCCAAAAAAGAGGCGTTGGAAGTTGTGGAACTCATCAAGGACAGGACACGCATTAAAAAAATCGGAGGCAAAATAATAAGGGGGCTGTTGATGATTGGTCCTCCGGGGTGCGGAAAGACTCTTTTGGCTAAGGCTATAGCTAAAGAGTCGGGTATACCCTTCCTCTCCATGGCAGCAAGTGAATTTGTGGAAATATTTGTGGGAATGGGAGCTTCCAGAATACGCAAACTATTCAAAAAGGCGAGGCAACTCGCCTATGGCTATGGAGCCTGTATAATCTTTATTGATGAAATTGATGCTATTGGCCGTGGTAGAACATACAGCTTCCTGGGAGGAGGAGAGACTAATACAACTCAAAATCAGCTCCTGGTGGAAATGGATGGTTTGAAAGAGAGAGAAGAAAATGTGATTATCATTGGAGCAACAAATGCTCCTGAAAGCATCTTAGATAAGGCGCTACTTAGACCGGGCAGGTTCGATCGGAAGATATATATCGACAGGCCTGGACTGGAAGGAAGGGAGGAGCTCTTTCACCACTATTTAGAAAAAGTCAAACACGACCCTTCTATCGATATTTCTCGTTTAGCCAGGAACACAGTCTATAAAAGCGCAGCAGATATTGAGAACATAGTCAAAGAGGCAGCTTTAATAGCCACCCGGAAATCGAAGGAGCACGTAGAGTGGGAAGACTTCTCTCAAGCAATGGATAGAATCGATATGGGCATTAAACACAAGAGGAAACTGAACGAAAGAGAGAGAAAAATGACAGCATACCACGAGACTGGGCACCTGATAGTCCTATACATCCTCCATCCCACTGATGATGTGTTTAAAGCTTCCATTGCTTCCCGGGGAGGGGCTCTGGGAGCGGTGCTCCACCAGCCCCGAGAGGAACTATTTACTACCAGCAGGGAGCAGGCCCTGGCAAATATAAAGGTTTGCCTGGGCGGATATGTTGCTGAGAACTTAAAGTTCAGCACTACCACAACAGGAGTGGCTGACGACTTCCAGAAAGCAATGGCTCATGCTCATGCTATGGTTTGGAAATTTGGTATGGGAGGTAATGGCTGTTTAGGAGACTATTCTATCATTCCCGAGTCACAGATTTCCAATGAGCTTAAACAGAAGCTAAACCAGGAGACTCAGGAGATACTCCAGAAATGTTACCAGGAAGTGGAGAATCTCCTGAAAAAAGAATGGACAATAATGGAGCGCTTCGTTTCCGAACTCCTGGAAAAAGAAGAGCTGGAATATGATGAAATTGAAGCCATCTTTGCTGAGTACGGAAAAAATAACCAGAAAGGAAAACAGGAAGCCGTTGTAGCCGCAGAGCGATAGTTCTGCGTCATAATCATGTCATTGCGAGCGACTGAAAGGAGCGTGGCAATCGACCCAGAGGGTCGTTGCGAGGGCGAAGCCCGTGGCAACCTCGTGCCAAATTACGAGATTGCTTCACTTCGTTCGCAATGACACTTTATGTTAACTCGCTTCGCTTCCTCGCAATGACAGCGCTTTGCTGCTACAAAAGAGAGCTTAATATGAAACGGATATTTCCATTTTTAATACTGCTTATATTTATGAGTTCTGGTTGCAAACCAACTTATCCCAAGATAAAAGTTTCCGACTCCATTACAAAGCTGTGCCGGGATGAGTATAATACCCAGGTGAAGGTGAACACAGTGGGCAAGACCCTGGGGGTGTATATGCCACTGGATAACTTATTGGATAGTTCCTTGCAGCCCTCAGAGGAATCATTCGAAAAATTAGGTAATGTCCTACATGTCATATCGAGAGTTGCCCTTTCTACAGATGCAGATTTAGAATTCATAACCTTAGTGGCAAGTGATTCTAAAATTTCTGGTTTTGAATTAGTTCTTACCAGATATGTAGAGGACATCAAGAAATTTATGGTAGGAGATATTTCCCGAGGGGAGTATATGAAGAGGATGCTCTTGGAAACGAGACTTGACCCTTTGGTTCTTCTCTCAGATTTAGCATCTGATGATAAGAAAGAGCGACCCGAAAGCGAGGAATTCTCAATTGAAGAAGTTCATTTGCCAGACTTCTTAGCCAAACAGATTTCCCGGAGAATAGAAGATAAATTTAAGGAAGATAAACACTTGCAGGAAAACTTTAAAGTCACGGCTGTGAAGGGTGAGTTCAGTCCCAAAGTTCCAAATTTGGAAAGAGGAATTTTCAAATTTACTTTAGATATAATGAAAACAGAAATGTCCAGTCCTCTACCAGAATGGACCGGTCCTCCACCTGCTGATGCCTTTTCCCTTGTCTGGAGAGGAGTCCGGAATGCTTTGGCAAACCTGAAGAAAAGACGACAGAAGAAGTTCAAGGAGGAGGATATCTTACCCATTTCTCTGGAAACTGTAAAGAATTTGCTACGAAAATACAATTTCAGAGATTTTGGAGAAATCGAGATTTTAGATACCAACACCAGAAAATCATTAATCATCAATAACAAAACAATATACTAAGCACAAATTGAATTTGTGCCTACAATGGTTATGCTGTCATTGCGAGGAGCGGAAGCGAATTAACATAAAGTGTCATTGCGAACGAAGTGAAGCAATCTCGTAATTTGGCACGAGGTTGCCACGGGTTTCGCCCTCGCAACGACCCTCTGGGTCGATTGCCACGCTCCTTTCAGTCGCTCGCAATGACATTTGCAAGCACGGTCTTAACCATGCCGGTTGAGGAGAAAGGCAATGGGACTGTCGGAATTTGCTGTAAAAAGACCAATAGCTATATTGATGGTTTTTCTGGGGCTCATCATAATAGGGGGTATCTCATTAACCCGTCTATCAGTTGAGCTTATGCCAAATGCAAGCTACGGAATTGTGACCATCAAGATAAATGTGCGCGGTGGAATGCCCCCTGAAGATATAGAATCTCTGGTCACCAGACCCGTTGAAGAGGCAGTGAGTGCTGTCAAATACTTGAAACACATTATATCCACTTCCAAGAAAGAATCCTCAACCGTGATGCTCACTTTTGAACCGGGCACTAATATGAAGTTTGCTGCCTTAGAAGTCCGCGAAAAGATTGGGCAGATAAGGAACAAATTGCCTCAAGAGATTGAGAAGCCGGTAATTGAGCGCTACGATGAATCTGATTTCCCGATTATGATTCTGGCTTTGACAGGAACTGGCTACACCCCGGAGATGCTGCGCAAAATAGCAGAAGAAAGAATGAAGGAACAACTCGGTAGAATCAATGGTGTAGCAAATGTAGAGGTACGCGGTGGCAGAGAGCGTAAGATTATGGTGGAAATTGACCAGGCTCGCCTGCAAGCTTACAACTTGCCCATAAAAAAAGTCATAGCAATTCTAAACCTCAGCAATCTTAACCTCCTGACAGGAAGTATAGATAAAAGAACATATAGGTACTTAGTCAGAACCATGGGAGAATTTAAAAATGTAGCAGAGATAAAGAGGTTGGGGATAATGGTAACTCCCAGGGGTTCCATAATTCGCCTGGAAGATATCGCTGATGTAAAAGATTCCTACCTTGAGCCTGAAGCTTATGCTCGACTGAACACCCGTCCGGTAACAGCACTCTATATTCATAAAGAGTCGACAGCCAATACCGTGCGCGTAAGCGAAGCAATTAAGAAAGAGTTGGAAAAGATTAAACTTAGACTGCCCAGAGTAGTAAACATTGTTACTGTATCCGACCAGGCAGTGTTCATAAAACAGTCCATAAAAACTGTCTGGAGTTCTCTTCTCTTTGGCGCCTTCTTAGCCGGAGTAATTCTATTCCTTTTCCTTAAAGATATAAAACATATCTTTGTCATTATCGCGGTAATCCCTATCTCAGTAATGGTTGCCTTCAGTTTAATGTACTTTCGGAAAATAACTCTAAATGTTATGACTCTTAGCGGACTTGCCCTGGGAATCGGTATGCTCCTGGATAATTCGATTGTGGTATTGGAGAACATTTTTAAGCATAAAACAAAACTGGCGAGGAAAAATGACCAATCAATTCCAGAAGGAACTGAGTCCCAGGCAAGCCAAAAGGAGATTTCCATTAAAGCCAGCAGGGAGGTTATTCTACCAATTGTAGCAGGGACTATCACCACATTGGTTGTCTTCCTGCCTATTGTTTTCATCAACAAGCAGGTAGAGATACTCTACAGCGGATTAGCTTTGACCGTAACATTCTCTCTGGTAGCTTCTCTATTTGTTGCCCTCACTCTGGTTCCTCTTCTCTCTTCCAGAATTCCTATTCACCCCGTTAGAAAAGGCTTAGTGCATAAGGGGTGGGGCGGTAAGATTTTCGGTCTTTTCCGGCACAGGAATGATAGGGAAAATTACGAAGAAAAAGAGGGAGAGCCTAAAGCTCCATCCGAATTTTCTACCGGGGTTTACAAAGAAAATAAAGAAGAACTCACCCCAGAAGACGAGCTTCCATCTGCCGAAAAACAGAAGAGAAAGCCTGCCTTGAAGTTTCCAAGTTTACATAACCTTTACAGGAAGACTCTCGCCTTTGCCCTGCGCAAGCGGTATATTGCTATTGCCAGTATAGTCGTTCTCTTTCTCCTTTCACTGTTAATCTATAGGAACTTCTTAGAAAAGGATTATATGGGAACTACTGAACAGAGCGAGTTCACCATCTTTGTAGAACTTCCTTCAGGAGCTAAGCTGGAAATTTCTGACCAGGTGGTCTCTGAAGTAGAGAGCATGCTCACCACTATTCCTGAAATTAAAGGGGTAACTAAGACTATTACCGCAAGAGTTGAAGGCTGGTCATCCAAAGTCTATGTTGCACTTGTGCCTCGCTCAGAAAGGGCGCGCACAGTGCAGGAAATCATAGTTTCCTTGCGTCCCCATGTAAAGAAGATAGGTGAAATCTACGATACTTTTATCTATTTCTCGGAGCCCCAATCGGCCAGTGAGGTCTTCCTCGATATTTACGGTTATGACTATAATGTTCTGAGGGAGTTAGCCATCTCACTGGCAAAGAGTATGGGAACTGTGGCCGGGCTGGCAGACGTGAAATTAAGATATAAACCGGGAAGACCGGAAATGAGATTTAATGTGGATAAACAGAGGGCTGCCTACTTTGGCTTAAGCGTTAGGGACATAGCTGAAATAACCCACGCCCAGATGAGAGGTCTGAGGGCTACTTATTTCCACGACAAAGCCCGTCAGGTAGAGACCATCGCCCGGCTGGATGAGAGACACAGAAGGAATTTCGAAGACCTGAGAAAACTCACTCTGGACACTCCCTCGAGCCCAGATTTACCTGGAACAGAGATAGTAGATTTCAATTTCGCCCTCTCGCCAAGTGAAATCTGGAGAAAGGATAAAAGCCGCATGATTCAGGTCAGTGCCCACAGGGGAAGGCTGGCCCTGGGGACTGCTGTAGAGAAAATTAAGAAGAGTATAGCCCATATAAAACCACCCAAGGATTACTACTATGAGTTCGCAGGAGACTACCAGGAAATGGTACAGAACGAGAAGGAATTTAAGTTTGCTCTCTGGGTAATGGTGATTTTAGTGTTTATAGTCCTTGCCTCTCTATTTGAATCTTACTCTCAGCCCTTTATCATTATGGTAACCGTTCCCATGGCAGTCATCGGTGCCATCTTAGCCTTATTTATAACCCGTAAACCGGTCACTATGGGTGTTTTCATTGGACTAATTATGCTGGGTGGGATAGTGGTTAATAATGCAATTATATTAGTTGACCGCATAAATCGTCTTAGAAAAAAGGAAGAAGATGCTGTTGAAGCCAATTTGAATGGAGGGAAAATTCTCAGGAGAGGGTCTTTAAAGGCTGTACTTAAAGCAGGTGAAGATAGATTGAGGCCAATTCTTATGACCACCCTCACCACCATCCTCGGCTTACTTCCCATGGCATTGGATAGAAGCGAGGGTTCCAGCCTCTGGTCTCCCTTAGCGATTACTGTCATCGGGGGACTAACGGCTTCTACAATCCTGACTCTATTTATTGTGCCTGCCTTTTATATGATATTTGAAGACGTAAACAGACTGATACTGTTGAAAAATGGTAGCCGCAGGCTTCAGCCTGCGAAAAAGTAGCCGACGGCTTTAGTAAAAAGTGCCTGTCACTTTTTACTTCCTTTCTAAAAGTTCCTTTGTCCTTCGCGTATTCTCCTCAATACCTAAAAATAAGTGTAGTACCTCAGAAAAACTGTAAAAAAGTAGGAAATAGATAATCCCCAGTGCCAATGCAAGAAGACTGGTTACCCTTGGTGTCTCTGGTGTGCCTCCAGCAATAAGGATAATCACGAAGAAGATAATACCCAGCCCACCGGCAATAAAAGCCAAAATCTTAAAAGCCCTCCGCAAAAGTTCCACGGCTCTATACTCTTCTGTCACTCAAATCACCCCCTATTTTGCACGGTCAAAAATTGTGTCTATGTCATTGCGAGCGACTGAAAGGAGCGTGGCAATCTCCAGATTGCTTCGTCGCTTCCACTCCTCGCAATGACAGCATGACAAACTACTTTTGCCAATTCCTATGTGCCAAAATTTGTTGCAGTTTATCATAATTCAAATAATATTGTCAAGAGAAATCCTCAGGTTTTTCCATTACTTTTTGCCCCTGCGACGTTCCCTTTCCGCTTGCAACTTGATGAGAGCGCGACGAGCTTTTTTGTGTTCGGGATCCAGTTTCAGAACTATCCGCCACTCTTTCATCGCCTGAGAAAGGTCTCCATGAGCGTAAGCCACTAATCCATCCTGGTAATGCATAGCAATTAATTCTTCTTTCTCTTCGTCTATAGTACCAGCCTTTTCCAATTCTTTTATATATTCTTCAATTTCTTCTTCATAGACAGAATACCCGATCTCTTCCTCCGATATTTTCAGCCTCTCTTTAGCTTTGGCAATATATTCTCTGGCACTTTTATGCGCAGGCTCCATCTTTAACACCTCTTGCCACTGCCTGATGGCATCTCTGAATCTCCCTGCCAGATAGTAGTTTATACCCTGCCTGTAATAGACTTCTATCTTCTCGTCTTCGGGTCTTCTTGCCGTGGTTTTCCTTTTTCTCCTTCGAGAGTTTGCGCTGGCAATCTTATCTCTCGCTTTCTTCAAATACTCCTTTGCCCCCCTATGTGTACGATTTACCTTCAGCACCTTCTCCCACTCTTTAATCGCCTTCTTAAATTCTCCCTCAGCATAGTAATCTATCCCCTGAAAATAATGCTTCTCTACAGTTTCCTGACGCTTCCTCACTTCTTTCTCTTTCTTCATTGTAGCTATTTTATCTTTGGCTCTAGCAAGAAATTCTCGAGCTTTCTTATGTTCAGGATTAAGTCTTATGGCTTCTTCCAGCATTTTAATCGCTTCATCAATCTTCCCTTCATCATAGTGGGCCATGACATCCCGATACAGAACTTCCGCTCTCTCAAGTGCTTCTTCTTCTTGTTTTCTCTTCTCTGCAATTTTTATAAATTTGGAAAGCTCCTTTTTTGATGAGCCATGCTTAACAGCATTCTTCCATTGAGAAATCGCCTTGCCCCACTCACCATTAATATAGAAGATTGTCCCTTGTGCATAATACAACTCACCAATAGCTTCAAATTCTCCTTTATTCACAATGTCTTCCAGCCGTTTTGCAATCAACTCCAGATACTTCTTTGCCTCTCTAT